>Ga0209550_10004500_pt1 | contig 13205 bp, 18 predicted proteins | sample LauGreSuBDMM15SN_2_FD_187567 | JGI IMG/M metagenome (GOLD analysis project Ga0209550, IMG submission 187567) | Freshwater lake microbial communities from Lake Michigan, USA - Su13.BD.MM15.SN (SPAdes) (version 5) | ecosystem: Environmental > Aquatic > Freshwater > Lake | place: Lake Michigan... | reverse complement strand
CTGAACTATCTTCTGAACTATCTTCTGACCGCCATCAAATTTACGTAAGAGGCATTGTTATACCCACCGTTAGTTAAATCGTTATAGTTTTGGTTGTATGCAGATTGACGCTTGAATTTAGTGTAGTCGCTAGAATCCGCCACGAACTTCGAATTGGATGATCCAGCAGGGACTCCCGTCCCATCGCATTTTGAGACGGACGAACCAAACTGAGAGTATATCCCGCCGCGAAATAATCGACTTGGATTGGGCCCACCGCATACATAAGACACTCTTCCTAAAAAATCTCCCCCGTTAAGAACTGCACGAAAAGGGGTAATGCGGCGACGGTATCCGTTCACTACTCCCGTTGCGTTTGCCGTATTCCACGCTTTTCGCAGTTCTTGTCGCATCAAGGTGATATCCCCATCTTTATAATTATTGATCGTTTGACGTGCGGAGAATCCGTTGTATGGTCCACCTAAAGGATTGGGCATTATATATATAATGGACAAAAAAATGACACAAGACGAACTAAATCAGTTTACTTTAGAATGTTTGGTCAACCAAACTCAGTTTCGGAAATATTTGGAAAAAACCAATCCGGCCTTATACTCTGAACGCGACGAAATCGCCAGCAAGGCGCAAAAGTTTCGGAAGGAGATTCTCGCCCAAGTTTACACCTGTTTGGACCAATCCTCATCCAGTCGGATACAACACGCTTTTGATGCGTTTTTAAAGGAATGCATCAGGGAATTGGAACGCGAGACGGACACCTTTGAAGAGGATATGTTGATTCAAGCTCCTAGCAGTATCAACGACGACGCTGGTATCGAGTATTGGAAAAAGAATAGGGTTCATAAAGTATAATGAAAACCCGTAAAGCCAAATCGTTTTTAGGATTTCCGACCTCAGCTTGTTCTCCCGCGGCCAAGAAAAATAAAATTCGCAATGGCTCGTGCATAACGCCTCAAGTGCTGACCAAATTGAAAACGATTTACAATCAAAATAACAAGGACCAAATCACCGCCGAGGACACGGGAAATATTTTGGATGAATTGCATCGTAAAGCACATTGTAATCAAGACGAGTGTTTGTTGAGTTCGGTCGTGCAGGATTCGAATACCAGGAACCAATTGAATTCGCTGCTTTTCCCGCCACGAGCGCCTCCGGGGTGGTCAAGAAAACCAAATCAATGGCTGACGAATTTCGATATTTTAATGGTTCTCAAACAATATGAAGACACGTATCCGCATTTCTATTTTATCGGCCCTTCGCCCATGAATTATTTGACCGATAGATGTATTTGTCCGAACTTGTGCAACTTCTCTCTCGAGGCCAGCCGTCAAAAATATACCAAAATAGGAATCATTTTCAATATTGGATCCCATTGGGTATCTCTCTTTATCGACCTTACAGATCAATTTATGTTTTATTTCGACAGCACGAGAGACAACATCCCGAAGAAAATACAAAAGTTTGTGAATACGGTTCAAGAACAAGCGAAAACGATCTTCTCCAAACCTTTCGAGCTTTTTGTCAACAACAAGAAAAGCCATCAACTCGGAGGAACGGAATGCGGTATGTATTCATTGTTTTTCATCATCACGATGCTTTTGAGAGAAAAACCCAACGGCCAGACCATGACGAAAGAGCAAGTCATTGCACTCTTTCTGGGAAAATACGGGCGAATAACGGACCACTATATCGAAGGGTTTCGTCATACTTACTTTCGAAGCGAAAAAAGAAAGACAAAACGAAAATGATTAACACAAAAAATTTTAGGATTGTATTACAGTATTTATCAATAAGAGAATTAAAAAATACAAGTAAAGGGAGTGGGTTAATAATTCGCCTTTTTTCGGTTTTATCTTTTGTATTGCCTTACGGTTTTTTTACTATATTTAATTTTTTTCTGGGATTTGCCTTTCTTTCTTTTTGTTGATTTCTTTTTTTTTCGCACAGTTCGTCCACCGGTCACGGATACAGGATTTGTTTTTTCATATTCAATAGCTTGTGTCAAGCGAGTTTCATATTTTTTAAACTTTTTATTAAAATGGTCCTTATCTTCTCCATATTGCTTGTAAAAACGTAGTATGTATCCAAGTTGCTCGAAAGCCGAAATTTTAAAACCATATGGTGTGATTAAATCTGATTTCAGCGTTTCTTTTTCTTTATTACATTCGTCATTATCGCATGGTTTTTGGTAGGTATAAACGACGTGATAGATTGTCGCTGCGCTCATGTAGCTTTCTGCTCTGTAAATCAATGCTTCACTTATCTTGCTAGCTAACAAAACTAAATCGGGGTTATTTTGTATGTACATTGCATGCACCTCGTCTAAACACTTATAGTATAGTTCACACCCATCCTTGTAATTGGAATCAAAATAGGCCCATAATTTACCTAACTGATCCACCTTATTTTCCAAATCACTCAGATAAGGTACTTCTATTTTTAGATCTGTTTCTATTTTTAGATCTGTTAACATTTTTTGTAACTCTTCGTGCAAATCAAAATTCTTATCTTGTATTTTTTTTATAAAATCGCAAGGTTCTTTTTGAATTTTTTTAACAATCCTTCGCATGTCTTTGCATCCATCGTCAATATTTGTATCATATTCCGCTTGGACATAGTTTTTCATGATTCCAGCATAAATATAAGGCAATATTGTCTTGTATACTTCTTCGGTTGTTTTCAGATAAGGTTTTCCATTCTTGATGAAGTAGTCTGCGTACATTTCAATGTCTAAATCGAGCGAAGTATAATTCACGAAGTTGTTCTCGAATGTTTTCACGATCTCAGATAATTTTGGACTCGTACTGTCTGCACCGTAACAAACTCCGATATCAATGTCGCTAGTGTAGTTATCGCTTCCGAAGATACCGAGTTCAAGTTTACCGAGTTCAAGTTTAGAGCTACTAAATTGATCATGCACTTTTTTAAGTACAAAGGTCACATATCTTAAACGAGCGTACCATACTTGCCATTTACAACGATAAATTAGTTCGACATGTAATTTTTCTGCCAAGTTGTCAAGAAAATGAATGTATTCGTGGTAATCATTTTTTATTTCATCGATTTTTATTTCATCGATTTTTATTTCATCAATTTCACCTTTCATTTGGGTTATGAAGTTTTTCAATATTATTTTCAGTTCCACGAAAAAATCATCGTTATTCCATTCCTCGCTACCAAAGTCACTAGTAAGATCAAAAGGTTTTTCGGTTTCTTTTGTTATCACTCGTTGCTTAGCATCTGTAAAGTATGCATCAATACCCTCTTTGGTAAAAGGGTATTTTCCATTCGGAAGTTTAGACATTTATAATCTAGACATACAAATTTGTATTTTTACATAGGATCCTTGCATTTTGGTTTTTTTGTCGTATGATTACCCATTCCTTTACGTGCTAGATGGACAATTTTTAGATCGGGCCTTCCTAGCCAGAAGGAAGGCTTTTTGGTGGTGGTTGCATCCTTCTAATATATCGTAATCAACCGCAGCAGATTTCCCTCCCGTTATCGAACTTGCTAAACGAGCTAATCCCCAAGAAAAAGGGGTTTGATTAGGTCTGGAACCAGACGAATAATAAGCACCTTCTCCTTTCCTCACGATTTTGTTTAATGCAGACAAAGAACAACCAGTTTTCAATGATAATTCTTTACTCGGTACTATTTTGTCTACATTGTATATTTTTCGGGCGTTCAAAATATGATTGGAGGTTTTATTGTGATAGGAGGGAAGCTTTTTTCTCGTATAATATCTGTGTTCTTTATACATTTTTCTAGACTTTTGCAGCATACGTATTTGCGACTTTGTGTCCTTCTTTGACAATTTCGATACATATCGAGTAGGAATCATATACAAAGAACATCATAAAAATATGCAGCACATTTTAGGAGAATACTATATATGAGCAGAAAAAGGGCTTTCGTAGATAGTCCAGACAGTCTTGACTATCATGGTACGTCCATCTGCATTTGGTACAAACAGGACAGTAAGATTTACATATTAACGGGAATAGAATCGCGTTATTTGAGAGACAAACTAGTACTCTTTCCGATAGAAATTGAAAGCACACATAGGGATGAGCTGACCCAAAGCAAAATACTCGAAATGGAACAAATCACAGAAATAAACGAAAAAGAGTTAAAATCAAGGGCTGCTCGAATTGAAGATGCTTATAAAAAAGTAACGAATAAGGATGCCAAATATACCGACGTTCATTATGACACCCCACAAAAGTATAATGATGGATTCAAAACGAATTTTCGAGTAATCGACCCAGACTGCCCTTACGGCTTCATTAAAGGCCAATGGGAAGAAATAGATAAAGATTCAATAGACACTGTTGCTCGTGAAGTCATGGAAGAAACTGGAATCGTGATAGATAAGAAAAATCTGGTGGATATCGGATTCGATACGCTTCGTACAAGGCATAAAAGGGATACAAGATATATAGTATACAGTTATCGAATAAAGAAAGATGAAATAGCGATGTTTAAAACATCCATAAAATCTTTATACGAAAAAAAACAAGGGGAGGTCTATGATCTCAAATTTGTACCCTTCTTTCAACGAGAACTCGGAAATTATATCTACAAAAACGACCTGATCTTGAATACAAGAAGCAAAAAGGCATTGGAATTATTTCAAAAAACGTTTGCGCAGAAAGGCGGATATCGGACCAGGAAAACTAGATCTCGCTTAAATAATCTATCGAGGTCGTTAACAAAAAATAAACAACCCCGAATAAAAAACTTACGAGAACCTTTCCATATGTAGTCAAATTGCCGTCCAAATGATGAATTCCCAAATAGGTACCATAAAACAACAAAACACGTTGAAACGTAGAGGTTTGAAAAATAAAATAGATCAAGGCAACCATCATTGGCGTTTGCCCTAATGCGATCCATCGTTCCAGTCTCGATTCGTATTTCTTTTCGGAGACGTGTGCACGGACCTTTTTTTCAGTCGTTTCTTCGAATTGTCGCATATAGTCGGCAGAACTAACAGGAGGGATATAGTTGACTTGAGTGGTGGGGTCTTGGGTATATTGACTCGTGTCATTCATAGGAATGTCACGTGACGGCAGTTTTTGCTGGTAAGAAGGGACTGGAATCGAAGGTACGGAAGGAGGTGGGTGACCATACGGGTTAGGGTGGTTATCGATCGGCGCGTATGAAGTTCTTGTTTGAGCGCCTGATGTTTTCATGGTTATATTTTCAGGCAAATCCATGATTCTTGTTGTACCAGACATTTTTACATACAAACACCTAAATATTTCACATGAAGAACCTATCTCAAATCAATTGTTTGTCTCATAGGGTCGAATTGAGCGGGACATAATTCATATTGATAGCAAACACTCCCAAATTGGAACGTTTTGCCATCTATTTCCGATATAACGGGGCCGTGAAACACCAAACAATTCTTGTCCGAGCAAACTTTGGCGAACAAAGTGGCTAAACCTAATCCGAACAACACAGAAATGAACATGCGGCCTACAGGAGTATTGATCAACCGGTCCAACTTTAAATTCATATACATGTAGGAGGTTATTTCTAAATCATTGGTGCGGTATTTTTGAAATATCTTTTGAATCGGTCGGACATTGGCTTCGTTTTTCGACAAATTGAAAATAGTTACCCGCAATATCTTTGTACTGCAAATAAGCGACGTTATCCGGGGAGGGGTAAACCAGTATTTTTTTCTTGTCAGAAACAGTTACATATACTGCAAACACCCCGATCGCAAAACTTATGATAAAGAGGGGCAAATGGATATATTTCATTTATACAATACTAGCAGGACTTTCTTCTTGTAATGTATATGTTTTTTTTCGATTTCAGTAGATTTTGGGAAAGGATAAAACCCTCCAATATAATCCAAAAAGCATCGTCTTATTCTATAGGCTCGGTTCCGGTTTTGACGTACGGGATGATCGGGGTCACAGCAGTACTATTAGGTATTGTGCAGATGACTGAACCTTTGAAAGAAAAAAGTGGAAAAAAAGAAAAAAATGTCAAAGATACCGCAGACAATAAATTCGATGATAAAGAGGAAAAAGAGGAGGAAGAAGACAAAGAAGACAAAGAAGACAGAGACAAAGAAGAGAAAGACAAAGAAGACAAAGAAGACAAAGAAGACAAAGAAGACAGAGAAGACAAAGAGGGAAAAGAAAAAGAGGAGAAAGAAGAAAAAGAAGAAAAAGAGGAGAAAGAGGAAAAAGGCGGGAGAAAAAAGAAAAGACGAACACGAAAACCTCATAAACCTTTCAAGAAAGCTTCACATCGATCAAAAAAATGATTCACTTCTTTAGGATCACTTCCAATAGTACAGTCGTCTGGGATGTAATGTACATTTTCCTGATAATAGGCAAGGATTGCAGGAATACCATGGACCACTTTCTTGTTTTTTAAAAAAGCGTAGATTTCAATGCTTTGGTCTATATCCATGTATATGTACTGGGCCTTTGGGGGCAATTTAGTCACTCTGCGGTGAACCAAACTTTCGATGGATTTACAAGGAGCGCACCATTCAGCGCCAAATCTAAGAATGATTACACCTGGATTATGTTCTAAAACTCGTGTCATGCCTACTTTGGAGAGAACCGACATAGATTGCATATACTATTCTATTGTTTTTTATTTGTGTTGTTTTTTTTGTTTTTTTGTGTTTTTTGTGTTTTTTGTGTTGTTTTTCTTTTTTAAATATATACGAGAATTGCAAATGTATAATTTGGATTTACAGTCTTATTCGTTACCGGATTTGTTAAAGTTGTTCGAGTTGAGAGAAGATTTTTCGATTCAAGATTTGCAGCAAGCGAAACGGATCGTATTAAGAATGCATCCAGATAAATCTGGGCTTCCTTCCGAATTTTTTATATTCTACAAGAAGGCCTTTGAACTTCTCGTCGAGATGTACGACTCGATGCAGAAATTGAATGCATCGGTTCCTACTGAATCGCCTGAATACCACACCGACAACGTTAATCAGGTTCCCTTGGAAAAATTTCAGGAATGCTTTCATGCGTTATTTGAAACTCACGTCCAGAAGAAAAAAAGAACAAACGATTGGTTTAGTGACACTTCGAGCGGATTCCGAACCGAATCAACCGATGCGAATTCGGCAATAGACGCTATCAAAAATAATTTTTTGGTTCAACATAGAGAGGTTCAGACCATAAATAGGAACGGGTCGTCCTTTTATGAAGAAGATCCTGAGCTGGAGGAATACGTCTCTTCTGACCTTTTCGCTTCTTTAAAATACGACGATTTGCGAAAAGTCCACAAGGATCAAACTATTTTTCCTTCTGGACATACTATGCCTTCCACAACGACAGTCGAAATGCAAAAGAATGAGCGGAACTCGACTTTGGCTCCAATTGCGAGAAAAGAAGCTGAGCGTTATTTTGCTAACCGTGAAGAGGCGTCAAATAATAGATGGCTAGAAAAACAGTACAATAGCAAATTGAAAGATATGGAGATAGATGCTAAAAATAAAGAAATAATGGCCTCGTTTTTACTTTTGAGATAAAAATAAATTGAATCGATTGCTTGCGCCAAAATAATCCATATTCAAGTGCTTCAAGATTTGAAAGACTTGCTTATATCGTTGAATGCTGTTCACACTGACATGAAGCGCATCTGATCGGTTGCCATATTCTAACACCTGAATCTCTGTATGTGACGACGCGGGACGATTGTATATACGCATTTCTATTTGATTCTTAGCAAAATAATTGCTAAATAACAAATCATCTGCATTCCTTAAGACGGAGTTCAATAAGCATCGGTCCATCACGATGAAAAAATCTGACCGAAACATACCTAAGGTAGTCAGGACGCCTCCAAACCCCTCAACTATATCGACTTTACCTAGATGAGTTCGGTATCCCTCAAACTTGATGTGATAACTTTTTTTTAGACGGATCCCGGTCATTCCCCATACCACGTGGTTGGGCATTTTCGACATCGACTCCAGCATTCGTCTAGGATATACTATATCATCGTCGCAGTAAAGAATACGTGTATTGTCGGGATACTTTTCATCTTGCAAATATCGGATCGTTGGAATTAATTTTGTTCCTGGACCGAAGTCACGATCGCAATTCAATATTTTTATGGGAAGTTCTTTTAAGAAATCCGGAATTATATATTCTTCATTGGTGCGTTGAAACTTGTGAGGTATCTGTAAAATGAACAACTCGGGAGGTTCCGTTTGATTGAGAATACTTTGAATCATCGGAAGACAAAGAAATATTCGAGTCGGACTGGTAGTGAAAGTGACGATCATTTTATTTGGCAGAAGAAAAGTTTTTTTCGAGAGCAGCAATACGCATTTCTAATGATTTTGCGTACTCGTAAATATTTAATTCTTTTTGTTTCGGGTCCATGATCGGTTCCAACAACTTCCGTTCGTTTTCGTACTTTTTGACGGCTTCGTCCATGTTTTGAATTTTATCTTCGTATATTTCAGGAAGTAGCGCCTCGGGTTTCGCGACGACCTTTTTTTCAGTCATTCGTTCGTACTCCGACTGTTTCTCTGCAAATTCGCGTCTCGTTTTTTCCTCTTTTGTTTCGATACACTCGGTTCTATATAGACGTCCGAATAGACGTTGCAGTACAATTTTATTCCATTCGGTTAATGGGAGGGAGGTTTCGTTAGCAGAAATAAGCTCGTAGACTATTCCCATCTCGTCCTTGAATATGTATTCCTTTTCTTTCGTAGTCAAATTTGCGGCTCGCGAAAAAGCTTGCCATATGATTTCTTGATTTTGGTGAGAAATAAACTGCTTGAGCATATACAGTGATGAAAATATTCACCTAGGTTAAAAGAACACATTTTCTAAAGGGTCTTTTATTTCAATTTTTTCAATTCCAATGAATTTTCAATCGTTTCGTCAATAGTTAAAACCGTCGAGTAAGTCGCTTCCATTGAGTTTGCAGAAGAATCTTGAACAAAACGGAAAAACTCTTCGACTAACATCATGTCATCGAAAAAATTTGAGTCGGATTTATGAATAATGGCTGTTTGTCCATAAGGACCTTTGTCAGCGAAAGGGCCTGTTACGTCGCCTTTAATGGTGTTCGGGAACATTTGGATGTGGAAAGTTTCTTTTCGTATATTATTATTAGAAGTGTCGACGTATGTGTAATCTCCGAAATAGGTTGTAAATTCAGCAAAAAACTTCTCGACTGCCTTCTCAAATATATTGAAGGCATTTTCAAACGTGTGGTCCATTTGATATACTTGTACAATTTATTTGTGCGATCCGAACTTTTGCACCAGTTCTGCTTGGGTCATGGAGGGAATCACCTGTCGCGCTTGCAACTCTTCTTTCGACAAATAGAGAGATTTCATCTCGCTCGTGGTCCCGCGATGTCTCGGGGGCTCGGTGACAGACGTGTACAACACCGGGGGCGTATAGGAAGCTCCGCAAGCGGGGCCCATGAACCCTCGGTCATAATATCCTGCATCTGTGCAAGCCGCTGTAAATTGTTGATTGCGGATTTCTTCAGCATGGTCCGACAAATACTGTCGATATTGCCAGTTCGATTTGATTCCGGCGTTTTCCATAATACGATTATTCACGACGGACCCTGGTTGCCAAGATGCCTGTACTGAACTGCGGCCGTCGTTCATGATGGGCGGAAAGTTTTCGTATCGATTGTTAGACTGATACTCTGAAGAAGGAACATGGATGTTCGCATAAGCAGTGCATAAAGAAGATCCCCGCACGTTTTTTAAAAAAGAATACATTATACAAGTTGTAGAGGAAAAAAGTTTCTCCGCTAAAGTGTCTACTCGAACAAATCATCGACGTCGTCTTTGTGCACCTTGGGATTGTTCAATAACCACGCAACGTGATGTTTGTGGCAGTCCTCTAAATAAGACAAGGTGATTTGATTTTCTCCTTCTCGCGCTCGTTTAAGAATGCGTTGGAGACAAGTGACAGGATCTGTCTGAATCCAAACGATTCTGTCAATGGCGTATTTCTCGCGATCCAGTTGCGACATGATATCATAAATCTCGTATTCGTACGTTTGCAGAAATCCTTCGCGGAAGAGCATTTTCACAAAAATATGAAAATCCGCTTCTAATGATCGTTCCATGACGATGATTTTTATCTCTGGATTCGCACAAGCTTCCTTGATCATCTTCAAACGAGTTTGAAAAGCTAGGACTTGAAAAGCGAATGCATACTGTTTTTGGTCAGCATAAAAACATTCGAGAATCGTTTTTCCGTCATGCTTGACCTGCTCCCATAAATCAACAGGTTCGTCAAGAAAGAAGATATCAGCGCGATATTTGTATTGGGATCGCATCTTGGCTAACAGCGTGGTTTTTCCCGCCCCGATATTTCCTTCGAACGAAATGAGAATCGGTTTTTGCATGATTATGTAAGTAAATATCCTTTCTGAAAATTTCGAATTTTTTTTATCCATTCAACAAAATCAGTTCAGTATCTTGATAAAGTTGTTTCATAGTGTCCATTTCTTCTTTTTCAAACTTTTCCTTAAAAACCGAGAGACGTTCCAATCTCGGTCCCGAGAGATGTGTTTGATCATGATCTTCGATCACACCATAGCCTTTGCGCATCAGATCTTCAATGACATTTCGTTTGTTTTCTAGTTCCCATTTGTCGTTTTTATAGACAGAAGCGTAAGGTAACTTTTTATTCGTTATTTTTACGTTGTGGTTTTCTGGATGAGAAGGGTGGAAATGAATCTGTTTAATGATGCGTGGAATGCTTTGGTAAGGAATCTTCATCATTTCTGTAATAAATTTGTCGGTGAGATATTCTAAATTCTCGCAGCCGTAATAGTTTATTTGAATATTATTCGTCTGGTTTTCAATGTTGACGGTACCGACTTTTTCCAACAACCCTTCAATTTTCGTGCGCAGCTCTTCCTTTTCCTTTTCATGTTTGGCGGTCATATCTTCGATTTTCTTTTCATAAAAGTCCGAGGCGGTTTCTGGTTCAAGTATTTTAGACGTGCATGTTCGGCGGTGGTTGTATAAACTCTGTTTATGGATATACTTTTTGCCACACTCACAGACATATTGTATGACGTTTTCTGATCGTTTGTGTTTGGCGGTTTCTATGTGTCGTAAAAACGACTGTCTTCGAGAAAACATCATTTGACATGTCTCGCAGTAGTCAGGCATTTTCTATGAAATACAATCATATTTAAGTGCTTCATCGTAATAAGTATTTTGCGTCACGCTTGATGGTTTAGTCTAAAGCTATTATTTCGATATTATTTACACCTTTGCACATTTCAAATGCCGATTATAATCAATGTTCATATATTTTATCTTTTTCTTGTAAACTGCTTTACATCTTTGGACATTTACACCAATTCTCATTCAAAACGCCCACTAACAATTATCAATCCAATCAGAAAATTTTTTGTAATCACTTGAATGTTTAGTTTCACATACTTCAATTTCAAAATTACATGAAGAAACATTACCAATTCCAATTACAGGACTACTCCAATTTGACCCGTCAAATTTGTTACTCATAACATTAATAATATATTTATTTGGTTTTATAACGATTGTTTGTATATAATTTATATTTATTATTAAATTTTTTAATTTTATAAATTTTGACATTATAATTATAATCAAGTAAATTTTAAGTTGTTTATAAATATTATAGTGGGCGTTTCAAATGAGAAAAGGTGTAAAACGCCTTTTTTAACTTTATAATTCTTTAATTTTCGTTTTCTTGTTTTATTTTTCACATATACAGCATCCATAACACATAATTTGTTCATATCATAAAAAAAGCTGCAAAATACAGTTAAGTATTTGGTGTTACTCGTTTACTTAAAAGTAAGTATTTGGTGTTACTCGTTTACTTAAAAGTAAGTATTTGGTGTAAAAAATAATTTGTTATTGCTACAGGTGCCAAAAAATTACATACACGCTACCTTTTATCGATCCAGGCATATTTATTTATTTTCATCGAGCGAAAAAAAACAATGCTCATGTTTTTTTTTGAGACTGCACTTTTTATTTTATTGAAAAAATAAAAGTTTCGCTGTGGATACGGTTCACTTCAGAGTAAGTATTTGGTGTAAAAAGTAAGTATTTGGTGCTCTTCGTTTACCCAAAAGTAAGTATTTGGTGTAAAAAGTAAGTATTTAGTGTAAATTTAGTAAGTATTTAGTGTAATCAGTCTTGTAAATATTTTGAACAATTATTTATTTGGCTACAAAACAATGCACAAAATATATACAATATTTCGTGCATTTTTACGGTAAGTATTTGGTGCTCGTTTTTGAGGGGGGGGGGGCGCAGTTTTTTCGAGAAAGTCTTTTTAAAAAAGAGTTTGAGTGTCTTTTTGCATTCAATATCTTACAAAAATAGAAGGTCGATTTTGTCAGGCTATCAATTGATTTTAATTAATTGATTTAGATGTCCAAGAAAAATCAAAATCTCACATAAATGAGTAAAGGTGAAATAAATCGAAAGAAGTCTATACTTCTTTGGTAACGAGCAAAGAAGTATTTTCAGTTAGGTGTTCATTGCGAATGGTTGTTAACCTCTTTCTTTTTTGGGTGAGTTCGTCCTAAGAGGAAAAAGAAGTGTTAGAAGAGTTAGGAGAATTAAAAGCAGTGGTACCTGTTCAGCAGTAAGAAGGGCAATCTTTCGTCTCAACTTTTGCGCGCGTCTGTACAGACGCATCTGATTTTTTTGAAGAATAAGACTGAGCTTGTAAACAATAATCTGTGATTGATCACAAGAAACTGCTCTCTCTGCAGCCCGCGCTTTGATTTCTGCAATGCCGCCTTCGAATGTGAACTCGACAGGAGCCTAGGGACAGTACGATAAGGACAAGAAAGTGATAAGGAAAAGCGATAAGGACAAGCGATAAGGATAAGAAAGTGATAAGGACAAGAAAATGATAAGGAAAAGCGATAAGGAAATGCGATAAGGATGAGAAGGTGTAAGGATAAGAAAGCGATAGATAAGAAAGCGATAAGGAAATGCTATAAGATGAGAAGGCGATAAGGATAAGAAAGTGATAGACAAGAAAGTGATAAGGACAAGGATGCGATAAGGATAAGAAAGCGATAGATAAGAAAGTGATAAGGACAAGGATGCGATAAGGATAAGAAAGCGATAGATAAGAAAGCGATAAGGAAATGCTATAAGATGAGAAGGCGTAAGGATAAGAAAGTGATAGATAAGAAAGCGATAAGGA
>Ga0209550_10004499_pt1 | contig 13206 bp, 8 predicted proteins | sample LauGreSuBDMM15SN_2_FD_187567 | JGI IMG/M metagenome (GOLD analysis project Ga0209550, IMG submission 187567) | Freshwater lake microbial communities from Lake Michigan, USA - Su13.BD.MM15.SN (SPAdes) (version 5) | ecosystem: Environmental > Aquatic > Freshwater > Lake | place: Lake Michigan, USA... | reverse complement strand
ACAGTGCCGTCAGTGGCTGCGCCTCCGAACCCCTGACGCGTGCCCCCCTGCGGTGACGGCTTGGCGCTTCCCCTTCCGGAGCGTTCCGGTTCGCGCTTTTGCACGCTGGCAGACCTTGCGAGACCAGCCGGACGAGGAGCTCGGCTGATCTGCCTCCTGGAAGATGTAGATGACCTCTCTGTCGTCTGTGACGATATTCTGAATCCTCGTTATCCATTATGCGTTCAGTCCCACACCGGAGGGCTCGGAGATTGACTCCTGGTCCTGCTTGCTCACTCGTCGATGTACTCTCACCGCGCGTGCGACTCGGAAAAACCATCCTAGGCTCAGACTCAGATCCGTTCTTAGCTCTCTCTTAGCTCTCTCGACGGGGCGAAATCGGCACACGAAATCGGCGCGTTGTGCCTCGTCCTGCGCCCGCCACGGCGCTCTCGCCATGTCGCACGCTCGTCCTCTACTCCACCTTGACGGCCGCGTAGATGGCACGCACGAAGAACCAGGCGGCGAAGAAGCCGACGGTGCCAGTGAGGATGGCGAAGGAGTACGAGGCGATGGCCATGTACCCTACGTACAGCAAGATGGAGACGCCTCGCGTCATGACCATCTTGGTGAGCATGTAGATGATCGAGTAGATGAAGAGATAGAGGCCGGAGCAGCCCGAGGTCAAAAAGGAGCGCCACCACCAGTGGTAGTCCTCGGCGCACAGCTGGAAGTAGCACATGACGATCGTGATCTCAGCGCACGTGACGATGAGGATGAGGAGGACGAGGAAGAGGAAGCCGAAGACGTAGTAGTACTGGTGCAGCCAGATGGAGGAGAGGATGAAGAAGAGCTCGATGAAGACGGCCCCGAACGGGAGCACGCCGCCCACGAGGACGCAGAAGACGGGCGTCATGTACCACGGGCGAGCCGGCACCGAGCGCGGGATCAGGTTCGTCTTTGTCGGATACTCGAGCACCTGCCAAATTAGGAGAACTCGCGCTCCCCTCATTGCGTGCCATAAGGTAGCAATCAAGCGCAATCAGGTGCACTCAAGGGACCCAAATCAGGGGCCGAGGCACCTTGCGCTTGTACTCAAAATAGGAGCCGCAATCAAGCGCAACCAGGGGCAATCGAGCGCAATCAGGGGCCGAGGCACCTTGCGCTTGTACCCAAAATAGGAGCCGCAATCAATTGCAATCGGTGGCAATCAAGCGCAATCAGGGGCCGAGGCACCTTGCGCTTGTACCCAAAATAGGAGCCGAGGCCCACGAGGGGTACGGACACCCCAAACCACATGCAGAGCAGCGCGAGCATGGTGGTGAATGGCACGGCACCTGATGAAGGAGGCAATCAGAGGTCATCAGGGTGAGGAGCACCTGATGAGGGAGGCAGTCAGAGCAGCGCGAGCATGGATGTGAATGGCACGGCACCGCTCGACTTCACCTGATGAGGGAGGCAATCAGAGGTCATCAGGGTGAATGGCACGGCACCGCTCGACTTCTCGCCCCAGATGAACAGATTGAGTGTGAAGAAGATGATGGCCACGATGCCCGGGAACATGAGCGCCGTCTTGAGCGTGGTCAGCCTCCACTCAGTGCCGCGGAAGCCCTTGTACATGACCGCCGATACGTAGCCGGCGAGCGCGCCCATGAGCACGAAGAGCAGCAGCAGGGCCGTCATGAGCCCACCTCGGTTCGAGGGCGAGAGGAAGCCGAGCACCGCGAAGGCCATCGTGACCACGCACATGCCGAGCACCTGCCAAATAAGGAGCGCTCAGAGCGCTTAGGGAGGCAATCAGAGGCCTTATCTAAGCACCTGATGAGGGAGGCAATCAGAGGTCATCAGGGTGAGGAGCACCTGATGAGGGAGGCAATCAGAGGCGCCATCTGAGCACCTGCACGCCAGTGCCCAGATAGACTGCAAGCAAGCCCGCGCGCGGCGGCGGCCGGAACACATCCCCATGCACGAGTTTCCAACCACTCTCCTCCTGCGCCTCCTCCTTGGATTCAAGGTCGTTGTACCTGATGAGGGAGGCAATCCGAGGGTCATCAGTGATGTCATCAGAAGGGGTCATCAGTGGGATCGTCATCAGTGGTCCTTTGGCGCCACCACGTTCGACTCTGGGATCGCCATCTCGAGATCGCCATCTCGAGAGCGAGCAAGGCAATCAAGAGCAATCAAGAGCAATCAAGAGCAATCGAGAGCAATCGAGAGCAATCAAGAGCAATCGAGAGCAATCAAGAGCAATCAAGAGCAGAATTCTCGCGAGCCAGGGCAATCAAGAGCAATCCTAGCAATCGTTATGTACTGGCGCAGGTCGCGCAGCAGCGTGCGCGTCATGATCATCGCGAGCATGCCCGACAGGAAGAGCACGATCATGAGTGAGTTGATGATCGAGAACCAATGGATCTGCTCGTCGGTGGCGTACAGGTACACGTCCCACCGGCTCGCCCACTTGACGTCGCTGTACTCCCAGCGCACATCATACGTGAAGAGGACTTCATCTGACTTCGACACCTGCTGCGGCGTCAGGTCATGCGTCACCTCCTTGCGCGTCGTGCAAGTCTGGAGGCTCGTGGGCAAGTTGGTATGCGGGTCGAGGTCGGTGCCGTACTGGTGCTTGACCGAGAAGGGCTCCACCTCGAAACCGACGATGCGCGACCCCTCAAACGACGCCTCCATGTGGTACTTGAACACGAGCCGCAGGTGGTTGTACAGGTACGCCACGCCGTTGGCCGTGCCCGGGATATCACTCGAGCCTTTGAAGCCGAGAGGGAAGCCGCGCTCGTAGATGGTGATCACGCGCGAGGGCGTCGTTGGCGTCGCCGGCTCCACCACGCGCGTTGCCGCCGGCAGGTTGTCCACGATCATATCGGTCACGCGGTAGTCCTCCTCGATGCGTGAGCTGAAGAGCTTGGCCTCGTCGAGCGAGAGCTTCTTGCGGCAGAGGATCTTGCACGACTCCTCGACGCCCATCTTGAGCACGTAGTCGGAGTTCATGATCTTGTCGCCGCGCAGCACCTCGCCGAGGTTCTCAGCCACCGTCGCCATTACGGCTGGTTGGCAAAAGGGCAGAGAGTAGTACTCGTACGGGAGCTGCGTGACCGTCGAGGTGAGCTTGTTGACCTTGAGCTCGACAAGCTCGCCATCCTTGTACTCGCGCGGCGCGACTCCGGGCAGGTAGAAGGCTGAGGCGCTCGAGAGGGAGAGCAGGCCTACTAGAAGGCTGAGACGCACCATTTCGCACGAGGTGTGAACATTCCGGAAGCAATGCAATGCAGCCCTGACTGATAGCGGAGTCTGCTGCTGGTACTATTGTAAAACTGCGGGGTGACCAGCAAGCCCTTTGCAGCCATGCGCATCTACGGCGTAGGCCTTGCATTCTTCATCACCCACTCAATGGCCGCGACGCCTATGTGTGAGCCGTGGTGTTCCAACTCGTGTGCTGATCTCACCGGCAACGTTGAATATGAATGCGGCGGCTGCGCTGTGACCGAGCCTGGATGTCGACCGGGTGCCGCAGGGTGGCCTGACGATTCCAGTGGCGTGGTCCGGCCAGCTGCCGAGACCGACGACGACGGGTGGCCTGGCGTGGTCCGGCCAGCTGCCGAGACCGGTGAGGGGCCCAGGCTCTCGCCGACGACGGCCGGCGAGGGGCTGGGACCTGCACACATGGAGTCGCTCTGGCCGACGACCATCTACATGGCGATGCAGCCGGAAATGGAGACACACAACGAAGAGCTTGCCGCGCTCATTGAGGCGCGCTTTGTGCGATTGGAATCGCAACTTCAGCGTAAAGGAAGGTCTAAAGATGAGTCGCTATTCGACGCGGACGATGACCTCAACGCGCTCTTCCACGACCAGCATCGGTACGGTCTGAGCGATGCCATGAGGAGCGCGCGACAGTGCCTCAGAGAGAAAGCCCATATTAGGCCGTGGCAGCATATTGATCGGAAGGCTGTGGAAGCCTGCGAGGCCGAGGCGGCGGCGAATAGTGTCTGGCCTGAGCTCATGAATTCCACAGCCTTCCGATCCTTATTTGGGCATGAGCGAGGTCATATCTGGCGCCATCTGCGGCGGTACGCGGCTCTACTCACAGGAAGTCATCGCGAGGGGCAGTGGGACGCCACGTTCGCATGGGATATGACTTCGGATCTCGACGTGTGGGGAACCTTCCATCGTGATGGCCTCCGTCATTCGAGTCACTCCCATGATGGGTCCACCTTTGCTGGCGTCTATTATGTGCGCTGCCCGGAGGACGCCCGCCCCCTTCTCCCCCCTCATAACTTGCCCCCCCTGCCCCCCTCCACTCAGGTGCGCACCCCAGAGGACGCGGGAGTGCTGCAAGTCTTCGACCCGCGTCATATTGAGCTCGAGACCCTACCGGTATTCTACCTTCCACTGTCCACACCATCGTTCCACAGCCTCACCTCTCCCCTTCACCTCCCCCCACCTTTCAGGTAACCCAACGGCGGGTCACTTCCACTGTCCACACCATCGTTCCACAGCCAGGACGGCTCGTCATCTGCCCTGCGTATGCCCAGCACGAGGTACAGCCTACCCGTGGCCACAGCCCACGCATCAGCCTCACCTCCCCTACTACCCCTCCCCCCATAGGTACAGCCTACCCGTGGCCACAGCCCACGCATCAGCCTCGCCTTCGACGTAAACATGAACTCCTACCGAGGCAGAGGGGCCGCCGGAGGACCCCGACCCAAATTAGGAAGCACACACAAGGAGCATCAGGAGGGCTACCCCAAGCTATGGCCGATGCGCTTCCCACCGATCGAGGAGACCCCACGACCGCCGAAGCTGGTGACGATGGCACCGCATGGGCTCGCCGCGAGAGACGACGCCCAGGACGACGCCCCGCGCACAGTGACAGTCGCCGCAAATGGCAGCGCTTCATGAGCCGTGGCTACTGCGTGTCATCAACTATCTGTGTGGACCTGTGTCGCCCCTCATCGGCGACGACCCGACGTGTCCGCTGAGGTGTGAAGAGCGGAGAGGATGTACAGAGAGCGGCGGAGGATCGTAGTTAAAAGTTATTCGTTTCTCACGATGGTTTCTCAGAATATCCCGTCCGTCTATAGTCTAATTTCAAATTGAGAATTACGCTTTCTTTCGCTTACCCCGCGAAACGAGGGCCCCCCGGGCGGCGGCGGCGTCGCGCTCAGCGGCGCAGGCCTCAGCAGTGACTCCTGACTCGACTCGCTCGCTCGCTCGTTGCGTTGGACGTCGCGGACTAACCCCCAGTTACACACATCGTGCATTTACACATATGCAACTACAACCATTGGTCTGGAGGTGCTGATCTTTCAACAAGTTGAGACCGATCCCTCCCGAAAACCGCTGGTCTCAGAAGGATCTTGCTCTCCGCTCAGAGACCGGAGAGCAACTCAGCAACACGAAGCGCCGCCAGCGCGGACATACGCACGTCCCCTCGTGCCTCGTGCCTCCCCTGCGCTGAGCTGCCAGTCTCGCGTTCGCCGGTTCGCACCGCGTTCGGATCGCCGGTTCGCTGGGTCTGGTAGCTAAGAGCAAGAGGATGGTGCGTGCCTGTGCCACGGCGGCAGGCGCTCGCGTGGCCAGATTTCATCTCTCCGGCGGTTCCAGATTAGGATGTTCCCCCCTCTCCTGACGAATGTATACACGCGCCCCGGCGATCAGAAGCGGGCTTCGAATATCCGTGCTCCTCTCGCCACGAGCATCGCCATCATCGAAGACATTCCGAGTGCTTCCACCACTCACCTCGACGACCACGTCAGCAAACCCAACGGCTTCCAAATCGGGCCATGGGCCACGTCAGCAACCCAACGGCTGAGAGGCACAGCACGTGCCTGTGCCCGCGGCAACGGCCGCCTTAAGGGGATTGTGCGCGCGTCACCTTCGCCGGGGCATCGCCGAATAGATCAAAGTCGACTTTGTCCGAAGTGTACGAATCATTGTCATCACAGTCGGCAGGTGCAGGGGAGGGAGGGGGAGAGGGATCTTGCCCCTCCGCCTCGTCCTCCTCCTCCTCCTCGTCCTCCCCCTCGTCATCCTCGTCGTCGTCCTCACCATCTTCGCTTGGGACATAATCCGGGTCGTCCTCGTCGTCGTCCTCGCCGTCCCGATCCTCCTCCTGCATCATCGCGTTGACGTCCACGCGCACGCGCTCGTCGATCGCCTCCAGCTCCGCCTCCTCCTCCTCCTCTTCCTCCTCCTCTTCCTCCTCCTCCTCCTCCTCCTCCTCCTTCGCCTCCTTTGACGCGGTCTCGGCCGTCGGGATGTCTGCCGAGAGGGTGAGGGGGACTTCAGCCACACCAGCCATTGCCGGCGGTGCCGGTGCATCTGCGTCCGCGCTGGCTGGCGCCTTGACGGCCTCGGGCGTGCTAACGACGATTTCGGCGATGGCGGCGGCGGGGGCGGCGGAAGGGGCCCCGATCGGGACCGCGTCCACACCCGCCGTCTCCGTTGGCGCAGGTGCTGGCGTGTATGCCTTTGCTGCCGATTTGGGCTTGGGCTCCGCCTCTGACTTCGTGGGGGGCGGCTGCTTCGGCTTCAGAACAGCAACGACACCAGCAGCCAGAGCAGCAACAATAGAAATGGCCACCAAGTAGAGTGCCGTCTGCAGCACGCGCAAGTACCAGGCGAGGACGACCTTGAACACGCTGATCGGGTCCGAGATCGCAGCCTTCATGATGGACCATACGCGGTTGCGATCTGCTTTGAGGAGATCGAACTCCGCCGCAAGGCTGTGCTTGACGTTCTCATATGTCTTGGACAAGATTCCCAGCGCGTTCTCCACGACCATCGGAGCTTGACGATCAACAAATCGTCCCGAATGACGAACGACACGGCATCGCCAACAAGAATATAAGATTCCGCTCTTGATTGCGCATCTAATCCGTTTTCGAAAACGTCTGCAGCCCCCCCCAAAGCAAGCAAAGCAACATGAAGTAAGCAAGTATCCAACTGCGTTCTTTCGACTAATTAGCGAATTAGCTTGCTTGCCCCCCGAGCCATCGCAGCCCACACGACGTCCCATCTAGAACCTGATCCTATGAAGAGTACTCAAAATAAACTCAAGTGTTTCTTAAATGGCCTGAATAGCCTGCATGCATTGACTTGACTATAGGGCACTTGACTCCGACTCGACTTTCTTCCGTACACGCACTCTCTGTATGCCCGTGGGTATCCCCCTCAGACGCCTTACTTACTTACTTACTTACAATCTTACTTACTTACTTACTTACGACTTCCTTCTTGCTGCTGGTCATCTTATCTCTTATGCGTCTGGCGGCGGGGATGACTCTGACTTCCTCCCTTTCCATACCCAGCCCAGCCGGCCAACCACCGTCGAGAGCATGGTGGTGGTCTTCGCGTCGCCCATTGAGCTGCGCACGCGCCGCTGCGCATGGATGAACTCGTTGAAGTCGATCGAGCCCGAGCGGTCGAGGTCTGCAACCCGAAAGAGGGCGCGCAGCTGCAGCGAGTTGTACCGCTTCCCCGTCGTCTCGGAAAGCTTGCCCATGAGCGCGACGAACTCGTCGAAGTCGACGATGCCGTCCTCGTTCGCGTCCGCGTTCTTGAAGAGCGCCTCGAGCATAGCGAGCTCAACTTCCGACACGTCCGGTCGAGGCGCCTTGAGCGCGCTCTCGACGGCGCGCAGGCGCATGAGCTCTCGGTAGCGCTCATCCGCCGCCGCCACGGACCAGGTCTCGTCATCGTGCTCTCGGCTCGCCTGGCTCAAGTTCGGAGCCGTCGAGTTTCGTCGTAAAGGCGAGCGCTTCTTGGGCGAGCCGTCCGCGACTTGGGTCTCGAAGTGGGCTTGATGGAAGGTGACGCTCCGGGCAGCCGTAGCGGCCTTCGGAGGGCTCGATGGCAAGGCGGCGGCGGCGGCGGCGGCGGCGGAGGAGGAGGAGGAGGAGGACGAGGCGGGAGCGGCAGAGGAGTGAACGCCGAGGTGGAGTGCGCAGTCTGACTGCGCCGCGCCGCCACCCTCACCGCCACTCACACCGCCCATCGCCGCAGACGAAACTCGGTTCGAGTCTTCCTCTTCCTCGGTGCGCACCCCGCCGAGCGCAAGCCGCGCGAACGCGGCTACCGCGTGCGCCGCACGCTGCTTGAGCTGCATCGTGATGAACTCTTCGGGGTCGATGGCGCCGCTACGGTCCACATCGGCTCGTCGGAAGAGCATCTCGATCTCATCGTCGGTGAAGACCGTGTTCCGGAGTGGCGGCGACGCGAGCCCGGCACGGCGCCTGTGCGCCGGAGACGGCGGCTTCTCCTGTAGCTGGCGCATGAGGCTGGTGAACTCGGCCAGGTCGAGCACGCCGTTGCCGTCGCGGTCCGCCGAGAGGAAGAGAGATCGCGCCTCGCGCAGCTCGTCGCTCGAGAGCTCGGGGTGAGCTCGCCGAATGCGCCGAGATGCAGGCGAGATCGAGTCGGTCTCTGCGCCGCCGCTCTCCTCATCCCCGTCCTCGGCGCCCCCGAGAGCCAAGCTCGCCGCGGTCCGCGGCAAGGCTGGCGGCAAGGCTGGAGTATTGCGCATGAAGCTCATCGTGCGTCGCGCGGCGCGCCCCTCAATGTCATCGGACGCCAAGAAGGTCGATGGCGGTCGCGTCTCAAGTTTCGTCTCAAGTTTCGTCTCAAGTTTCGTCTCAAGTTTCGTAGCGCGCTCGGGGGGGTGCGGTGGCAAGGGCGGCTCGTCTCGCAATGACGCCACACCGCCCGCACTGCCAAGCACGCTGCCGCCCGCCGTCGTGCCTGGCGTGGCTCGACGGGAGTTGGCGGGACCCGACCCCGCCATCTCGAGCACCGAGGTGGCCGGTGGAGTTTCGTCATCGGACGTCGACTCGTGCGACGGTCGCCGTCCGATGGCTTCGGTCTGCGCGCGCTTGAGCTTTCGCTTCTGATGCGAGGACGTGGCAGCCGCCACAAGCACTGCCTTGGACGCGCCGGCCGTTGGCGCTGTATTGGGCGCCATCAGCTTGACGCCTGAGGCCGTAGGCGCCGTCGCGGGCGTTGCTTGGGACGCCTCGCCCTTTGCCAGCGTGGAGCTCGAGCTCCGGTGCGATGAGCGTGCGGAAGGCTCTTTGGCCGCTGATGGCCGCTGATTGCCTCCCTCATTGCCTGCAGGTGGATGAGCGCTGGAGGGCTCCGTGGCCGCTGCCTTGGCCGTGGGCTTCGGTGTCTTCGGTGTCTTCGGTGTCTTCGGTGTCTTCGGCGTCGTCACCTTCGGAACGGTCGGCTTCGGGCTAGCGGGCTTGGGCGCTGTATTGGGCGGCACCGAACCCGAGCGCTTGAACCCGTGGGCCGCCGCTGCCACCACAGCCTTGGTCGGTAGTTCGCTGCTCGCTCCTCCTCGCGCCTTGGTCGGCATCGCCTTGGTCGGCAGCGCCTTGACCGGCAGCGCCACGGCCGCCCCCAGCGCCTTGACCGAGAAAGAGGCCGCGCTGGGCGTGGGCGTCGGAGAGCCCGCTCCGTGTTGGGCGAGCGCCGCGAGCGCCGACCAAGCGGTCGCGGGCTCGCTGTCGTCGTCGTCGTCGTCGTCGCCGTCGTTGCGCACAAACGCGGATTCCAAGAGGCTCGTGTACGCGGCGCCCGACCGGCGCACAAATGAGCCCGCCGCGTACGCCCCCAGCTCCAGCTCCGAAAAGTGCGCCGCCCGCGCCGCCTCCACTCGCCATGGCGACGTCACCATCGCCTGGAGCAGCTCGCTGATCGCGGCATGCCCCCCCGCGCCGTAGACGCTCTCCCCGAGCGGACGCGAGGCATCAAAAATGGCCTGCGCCTCCTCACGCGTGAGCTTGTACCCTTGCGTGCTCGCGTGCACCCGGATCATCGGCATAAAGGCCTCATAGGAGAGCAGCCCGTCATGGTCGGTGTCGGCCTGCGCGAAGAGGGCCGTGAGCGAGGCGAACTCGGCCTCCGTGGACGAGGAGGCCATGCCCTCTTTGCCGGTTTCCCCCATGGAATCCCGCCAGAGCGACAGGGTGGGCGCGACCAACACGGCCAGAGGTTGCTTGGGTCCAGGACGCGGTGATTGGCGTTTTGACTAAAGTGCTGCGTCCGTCAGAATTCCGCGCCGTAGCTGCTCACGCGTTTTGACGTTGTCGGGATTCGGTGAGGAAACGTTGAAAAAACGTGGGCGCGCGCATACCGTTTCTCTTTTCCAAATCAGGGCACGAGCGGGTTGGGCAGACAACTGGCCCAACGGATTACTGCTCCGTCGGAGCCGCTCGCACTTGGACCGTGTGCAACGTGCGCGCAGGATGGGCGCGGCTTGCGGCAAGTGTGGCTGCTGCGGCAGCTCGGTCGCTCCTGCACCGCCCGAGCCGGAGGTCTTCTTCTTCCACAAGGTGCGCCGCGCCGCACAAGCCTCACTCTCTCACAGCAAACACGGAATCGGCGTGCCTCTGTCCAACATGTGCTGAGTGCATGGCGGCCTCTGCTTCTCGCCGTTCGCAGCGCCGTTGCACGGACATCCTCTGCCTGCTCATCTTCCTGGCCTTCTGGGGCGGCATCATCTTCCTGGCCTACCTGTCGGCAACCGTCGGCGACCCGTACGAGGTCCTGTACGGTGCCGACTACCTTGGCAACCGGTGCGGCGTGGGCGCCATGAAAGACAAAAAGTACGTCTACTTCCCGCGGGCCGACAAGGACATCATCGCGCAGGCAGCGATCGCCTCGACGATGCCCTGGCGCGTCCGCTTCTACGGGCTGTGCCTCGAGCGCTGCCCGCCCGTCGCGTCGCCGACGGCATGCATGGACGACCCGAGCACGTGCTCCGTGGTGGACTACGGAACGCCCGCGCAGTACAATGCCGCGGGCGGCTCGGCCTCGTACTTCGCCGTGATGCCCTCGATCCCCGTGATGCATCGGTGCATCCCGCGCGACAGCTCCGACATGTACCAGGACGACGACCGGTGCGCCTTTCCTCAGTGCGACGGTGTCAACTACGCACCGTGCGACACGGAGTTCAACAAGACGTGGGTGCTGACGAACAACTACCCGCGCAGCAAGCTGTGCCAGATCAAGTTCCGGCGCGGCGAGGTGCAGCAGCTCAGGCCGCTCGCCGAGGACACCCTCTCCCGCAACATCGGCGCCAAGGTCAACACGTGGGCTCGCTACGTCGAGGCGGTCGTCGAGGGCGCGCAGGAGGTAGGCATCTTCGGCTGCCTCGTGCCAATCGGGATGTGCTTCGCGTGGCTGGTGCTGCTGCGCCTGTTCGCGGCGACGATCATCTACGTCTCGCTCATCCTGCTTGGCTTAGGGCTCGCCTTCTTCTCGATCTATTGCTTCGCGCTCGCGGGTGCGTTCACCGAGCTGTTCACCAGAGCCCAAGCGAGCTCGTTGAACGTGACGACGAACATGAGCGCAGCCGAGGCGTACGCGGCGGATGCGGCAATGAGCGCGCTGGGCCTCGCCGCCTCGGCCCAGTCAAGCATGGTCGCGCTCGCGCCCTCCGAGCTTGACACGACGTTGAAAGATGCCAACAGCGACCCGACCATCTGGTATGGGATCGGCGGGGTCTCCTCGATTGTCTTCATCATCTACGTCATCATGATGTGCCTTTCGCGCAAGCGCATCAAGACGTGCGTAGCGCTGGTCAAGTCGTCGACCGAGGTGCTCAAGGATCGGCCCCTCATGATGTTCTTCCCCTTCGGCTCCATCTTCGTGCAATGCCTCTTCCTCGTCTTCTTCATGTTTGTGATCGCATGCCTCTTCACGGCGAACCTCGACTCCTCACACTTTATGGGCGGACTGTCGGGCGTCACGCAATCGGCCTCGTTCCTCGATGCGATCACCTGGTACAACCAGACCCTCGAGAAGAGTGGTGCCGCAGGGATTGCCAACGTTGACAGTTCGGCTACGATGGTCCAGACCATCGTGTACCTCTACCTTGCCTTTTCGTTCCTGTGGACGATCAACCTCGTCATCAACGTGTCGTGGACTGCGATGTCGGGCTCCGTGTGCCACTGGTTCTTCTTCCGCGGGAATGACCATTACAAGACCAAGATCCCGCTGCTGCGCTCGCTCGGCCGCGTGCTCTTCTACCATCTGGGCTCGATCGCGTTCGGATCCTTCATCGTAGCCGCCATCCAACTCGTTCGCATCATCCTGATGCTCATCGACAAGTACACCAAGGACCTGCAGAAGAAGAACCCGCTCTTCCTCGTGATCATCAAGTGCACGCAGTGCTGCCTCTGGTGCCTCGAGAAGACGATCAAGTACATCACCGGCTACGCGTACATCTACGTCGCGCTCCAGGGCTCTTCCTTCTGCGGGGCATGCTTCTCGACATTTAGCCTTCTATTTGCCAACCCCGCTCAGATGGCCATCAATGGGCTCGTGCGCGTGATCCTCTATTACGTCCAGGTGCTCACGGTGCCCCTCATCAGCGCTTGGATCGGCAACATCGCGCTGATTGGCAACAACAGGCCCGATCCCATGTACGCGACCGTCGTCATTGGTATCCTCGCCTTGATCTTCTCCTCGCTGTTCGCGACGGTCTTTGGGTGCGTCCTCGACACTCTGTTCGTCTGCTGCTGCCGGGACCGCGCCGACTACAGTGGCAAGCACATGCCCGACCGGCTCAAGGAGGCATACGGCTTCGACAAGAATGCGGGCAAGGGTGACGACGATGCCGAGAAGAAGGAGGCCCTGGTCGGCAAGCCGTAGGCGGGCCACACACACACCCACGACCCCGAGACGAGCGCGAGAGAGATGTGCGGACCTGCGGTGCGCGCGCGCGTCTCGGCTGGGGTGTGGCTCGCAGGCCGCCGTCAGCTTCGAGCTTGAGTTTTTCATGTGTCCCCGCTCAGTGTAGTGAATTGACAGTGTCTCAGCGTGACTCAGTCACAGTGCGTCCGCGGTGTCCGCTGTCGACACAAACAGTGGATTCAGTATAACCGGGTGGAAGTTTTTTGCTTGTTTGTGTGTACAGACTAGTGACTACAGATTACCCGTTCTTGTTTAGCTTGTTTGCTTCGTCCATGACGGAGCGTACCACCCCGCACTAACCGCACCGGCTGAGGCTGGAGCAAAAAAGTATCTAGATGCGCGAGCCTGCCGTCACAACAAAAGATGCAACGGGAACTGCCCGGTTGTTTGAAAGGAAGTTCCGAGCTACCTTCAAAAAGCAAAACAAAGTGCGCGAGCAGAACATGTAATTGCTCGTCAAAAGCAGTACATGTAATTGCGGATCCGCGATAATGTTCCACGACGGCCTGTTTT
>Ga0209550_10004497_pt1 | contig 13211 bp, 11 predicted proteins | sample LauGreSuBDMM15SN_2_FD_187567 | JGI IMG/M metagenome (GOLD analysis project Ga0209550, IMG submission 187567) | Freshwater lake microbial communities from Lake Michigan, USA - Su13.BD.MM15.SN (SPAdes) (version 5) | ecosystem: Environmental > Aquatic > Freshwater > Lake | place: Lake Michigan... | reverse complement strand
GTTCCAGTTCCAGTTCCAGTTCCAGTTCCAGTTCCAGTTCCAGTTCCAGTTCCAGTTCCAGTTCCAGTTCCAGTTCCTAACTCAATGTCAGTTGTTGATGCTATTTTTGACAATAGTAAGTTTTGGCCAGATTTTATGAATCCGACTGTCATTGATGGGAAGAAAAGTAAAGGCAAGAGAACAAACGTGATGACTTTTAGATAACTCCCTTTCGAACTCCACGTAAATATCCAAAGTAAGAAAGAAGTCAAAATATATGAGATGACAATAAAAATATATAGATAGTCTTTCGTGAGGCAAAGTGCTGCGCTTGAAAGAGTTAGGAAACAAAATTTCCTCCAGCTCGGTGACTTGATTGCTTCAGCGGTATACTTGAAAATAGCTACTAGCCAAAGAAAAATGAAGCTTTCGCGCAATCCAAGACTAGTCCAAACAAAAATACTTGGAGTAAAGAATGCAATCACTAACCACCAGAAACTTTGTATGCGTACCAAAGTTGGCTCATTAATTTGTTTAACTAATAAATAAAATGCTAAAGATGCACAAATAAGAGAGAGTAATCTCACGCTAATTAGAGTTGGGCATCCAAGAAAGCTCAATATTTTAGCTGGAAGATACAGAAGCCGTAAAAATGTAACATTGCCGCTTGCCCAGCCACCCTGTCCCTCAAAAGAAAAGTCGGAGCGATATAGTCTGCCGAATATTTCAGCATATCCTGATTCATCTGGGGCAAAAGCAGTGATGTTACCGAGGATCAGAATAAATAGGGTGTGCAAAGTAAAATAAAAAAGTGAGACTTTTATAAATACAGATTGTTCGACAAAGCGAACTTTCATATAAATTCCCTCTACTGTTTACTTGCATCAATGTCTAGGCATGCACAGAGTGATACGGTCATCCTATACAGGAATTGTAACCCAGAAGCCCATAAAAATGTGAAAGAATTACAACATGACACTTTACTGGAAATTTGCTCTATCTTTGAAGAGTACAACGGTATAGTAGTAGCATATCAATATTGAAGAGTAAGGCTTCCTCGGTATGAGCGATCTATTCTCTCCCCTAATTTCAATTGTTATTCCAACATACAATCGAGCACATTTAATCGGAAAAGCAATTCAATCCATTTTGGACCAAGTTTATCAGAACTGGGAACTAATCGTTGTAGATAATTACTCCGATGACAATACAAAAGAGGTGATCGAAGCCTTTAATGATGATCGAATTTTGATGCTATCCATCCCAAGAACTGGCTCTGTGGCCGCTTCTCGAAACTTGGGTGTGCTGCATTCGAATGGTGAGTGGATTGCTTTTCTTGATTCTGATGACTGGTGGCTACCAAAAAAGTTAATTCATGTCATTAAAGCTTTAGGAAATAATCCTGACCTCATTTACCATGACCTCCAAATAGTCAATGCAAATGGAACTTCTATGGGGCAAAAAAGAACAAGGAGCCGAAATCTAAAGGAGCCTATTTATTTAGATTTGCTTCTTAATGGCAATGATATCGCTTTGTCTTCCGTTGTTGTGAGGAGATCAGCGTTCTTAGAAGTAAAGGGTATGAATGAGTCTCCAACTTTCTTTGCAGTTGAAGATTATGACACTTGGTTGAGAATTGCTCAGATTACAAAGAGATTTCTTTATATTCCGAAAGCACTCGGTGCATATCGACTTCATGACGGAAACATTGGGAGGTTCAACAGCTTTGGCTACCTATCAAATGCACTAAAAGTCCATTTGGATTTGCTTAATGTAGATCAACTACGTAAATATCAAAGTCTCTACGTTTATCAGATTGCAAGGGCCAATTATCTGAATAAGCGCTTTGTAGAGTCTACTCCGCAGTTAGTTTTTGTTATCAAATTTGGTAAACCTCAATATCGCTTGAAGGCATCTCTAATGTTATTTTCCAATTTACTTTGTCATTTCATAATTCTTAATAGAGTGGATTTCAATGTAGATAAGGTTGTAAATCGTTTGCTAGTAGGTGACTAAAAAATAACTCTAAAATAACTATGCCTATTCGAATAGATGCTATTGAAGAGTACGGTATTTACAGCTTTCCTAGAAGTTTGCACGGCAATTTGATGTAAAGCGTCTCGAATGTGCGCCTTACCGGTAGACTTCTAATTATGAAAATGGATTGTGGTTTGCTGATTGATTTAGGGTAAGAGGAAAATGTTGAAAAAATCCAATCTTCTTAAGAAGCTTGTATACTTCATCCTCAGTAATCCACTTAATAGCTCCAATCAATGGACCTTTGTAAAATATATACAACTCGTTAATTTGCTGCGATTTGCTAAATACAGTATTTTTAGACGCTTACGGAATTTTTTGCTCTATCTCCCAGAGGGAAGGGCTTATACTCAAAATGTAGTTGGCGATCCGGTAGCCTTCTCATACCGAACTGAACTATATGATGATCTTCGAATTGAATGTAGATCAAATTTCTCTGAATATGAATTAATTTCACGTCAATTTTTCTATACTAGTTCTAAATCAGCCAGAATAATTTTGGATATCGGTGCTTATTCTGCAATTTACTCGATAACTGCCGGGCTAGCAAATGTTGATGCACATGTTTACGCATTTGAGCCAAACCCAGAGATTTTTGCTCTCGCCAAACACAATGTTGAAAGTAATAACCTGTCCATGAGTATCTCACTAATGCAAATTGCCTTGAGCAATCAAATAGGAAAAGAAAAGTTATACTTCAACGTTAGTGGATGGGAGAGTGCAACGGCATCTTTGAACAAGAGAGGTGATAAATACATAGAGGTGGAAGTTTCAACGATTGATTTGGTTTTTCGAAATATCCAGGTAGATTTGATCAAGATTGATGTAGAGGGGTTTGAAGGGAAGGTTTTTTCTGGTGGTCTCAATACAATTCTTAACTCTCACCCCATAATATTGAGTGAAGTGCTCTCTGAAAAAGATATGGCTTCTCAATCTGAGGTGCTTTTAAGTCTGGGCTATGAAACTCCTATTCAAGTCTCGTTAGATCCTAAATCAAGTGATTTTAGAAATTATATTTGGTTTACTCAAGATAAGCGGGAAGTAGTGTTGAGGGATTTACGGGAAACTCAATACACTCTGTTTAAATAATTTTTACTCTGCAAATAAAATACTCATCAGGCCTGTATGAGTAAATTTCTATATTTCTTAGACATGCCATTCGCGGAGTACTTGTCTACATATGTTTGACGCCCATTGAGACCCATTCTAATTGCCAAAGCTTCACTATTTAGAATTTCTAAGATGGCATGTGCAAAAGCAACTGGGTCATCCTTTGGACAGATGCTCCCCGCTCCAGAATCTCCTAATACCTCGGGCATCCCACCAACATCTGTTGTAACAATTGGAGTACCGCATGCCATAGCTTCAATTATTGTTAAGTTAAATGATTCATACTCCTGTGACGGTGCCACTAATATTGTTGCATTTCTCAATAAATTATGTGTGTCGGAAGTAAAATCATTTAGTTCGACTATATTTTCTAACCCTAGTCGAAGGACTTCATTTGCAACAAATTCTTTTTGATACCCTGTGCTATATCCATAGATGCTCAACTTTAAATTTGGAAACAATTTGCTGACTATTTGAATTGACTCTAGGAGGAACTTATGTCCCTTTCTTGGTTCATAGGTAGCAAGCATTAACAAATATAAGTCCTTTTTGGATTTCTTTGGAAGTTCACTGTCATGATTCATATCTATTTTTGATGGTTCTTCTATGCCGTTGTGAATTACATGAAAATTTCTGTAAAAATTAAAGGCCGGTCTATTGCTTAATGTATCTAAACAATTTCTAGAGACAGTGATAATATGCGAAGTTGATTTAGCCACCATTTTGTCAATTATATCTTCAAACACTTTATATCGATTTGGAGCTAAGGGGGCGCTACTATGAAAATTCAAAATAGCTAGGCTATTTTTCCCTGATAAACGCCAAGCCACTATGGCAGATCTACAAAGTAGGCTCGCAGGATATCCACCATTAACAACCAGTAACCTATCAAAATCACTTTTGCGAAACTTGAGCGAAAGAGAAAACACGTACCATGGGAAGAGAATTGGATACTGAAGCATTCTGTATGTAAACACAAAGTAAGCTTTAACTAAAAATAGTTCTCCTATACCTCTTTTGTCTTGCCGCGCCGCAAATTTTGAAGCATAAAACCGGTAATACTTATGAACACGTACCGTATGTCGAACTTTTTGCAAAATAGTTTCTAGTCCTGGATGGCTCGCATTGCATGACAAAGTTAGGACATCGTTGGAATCTGGCCATGCGTTTATCAGGTTGATTAGAAAAGTATCGACTCCACCTTTTAGGTGATTCTCGGTGTAAATGCATATATTCATATATTCTCTAAAAGAATCTTCCTTAGCTCACGGACAGGCTTGTTGCTTGTGCGTGCATACTGTGAGCAAAACTCTCTCCTTGCATTTTGGACTTCACTGGACCACCACCAGGAATCAACATGGTCCCAAATTTCATTTACCTTTTGCGCTGTGCTTTCTGGTGATAAGTGCACTATTCCGGCTTGTACTAAGAGTAAATAGGCTGGAATTGCTTCATCAACCAAATGTGTCAATCCATTTTGCCAAAATGCCAAGGTTGGAATATTGGCTTCTAGAGTTTCAAGCAAACCTGTAGAGTTATAACTGTGTACAACAACTCGACTTTGTGGCCATAACTCTCTTATAGGGTGGAGCCCATTATCAATTTCTAAATTTTGATCAAAATTTTTAAAGTGCAATTTCTCTTCGCTCCACATATTATGATTATTGATACTTAGCCGGACGAGCACATTGTCGTACACCTCAGCCTCTAAGTTACCTAAGAATGTGAATTGCTCATCTAAGTATTTTAGAAATTTGTCTGCTTGCTCCCAAAGTGAAATTCGAGGTATCTGTGGTTCTTCAATTAAGAGTAACTTTCCTCCCCGAAGCATTTTCTTCCTCCTCGAAGCATTCTTAAAAACAAAGCCCGGTTGATAACTGTTTACCGGTCTCGTCCACCCCCATGTGATGAACGCATCCGATGACACTTCTTCAATTGTTGGAAATTCATATTTATCTGTGCCATAGCCGGCACCATGTTGCCCCACAATGTACTTCGTGCCATCTACTACCATCTTTGCTGTCCAAGCCTTAAATACATCGTCTGATGCAAAATTATTACTAGTAAAAATGAATTTCGGTTTTTTCGGCCAATCTTGGGCATTCGCTAGATCATTTAGTTGGACATAATCCTCAAAGTAATCGAGTGGAATTAGACAAAAAAGCAATATGCTCACGGCTCTTTCGATGTCTCCACTAGTGTTTATTTCTAGCTTTGAACCAGCATTTGCTCGTGCAAGTGTATCGGGTGTGTTTTGGCTTTTGAATTCTGGAGAAATGAACCATTGCGGAAATTGGCCTAATATTGCCTCTAAAAGAAATTCCTTACTCAGTGGTAAATAGGAGTTCACAATGAACGCATCGGTATCGTGCAGAAATTTTCTTGCAATTTTTCTACTATTTGTATACACATTTTCTTTGCTGAGTTTATGACTTTTTGGTATTTGCTCTTTTCTGTCTAACTCCTCCATGGGATTAATGGTGATTTTCTCAAGTTTTGGAGGTTTTTGAATTAGAAGATCTATAATCTTCTCATAAAGAGTGGAATTCCATATTTCATTGTTTGCTTTCATAATTGAATCTGTGTAATTAGATTGAGGCAATATTTCTATACTACAACCATATGTAGAGACTGCTTCGATGTTATATTGATCAAAACATGTCTTTATTGTATAAATCCTATTTACTAACATCTCGGTGGTGTAGCGAAACCAATGGCCTGTTAAAATCTTCCAATAGCGCTGGTTAAATTCAAGATTATGAAAATCATTTAGAATATCAGCAAACTTTGGAAACAGATTAGATTCTATTTTTCTGGCTTCCGAAAGGAGAAAATCTCTGTCTTCAGGTGTTGCGCCAATTGGAGGCGCTACTTCACAAATCATACTCTTCCAAACAGATTTATCACTTTCTTTCAAACACCACTTACCTAGAAATAGCAATTCGCAATCGTACTTCCAAGTATTCAGATCAGAAGTAAGAATCAAGTGTTTTGGAGATTTAGTCAACTGGGCGAGTCTTTATCTCATGTGGGTGAGGAAGTAACGGATAGTTTTTTAGTATCAGGTTCGCAAGTTCGAAATCCCATGTCGTATCGATGTCAATTGTTTCTCTTTTATTTGTATTGAGTAAAGGTATAGCTTTATCTTCTCCAAATGAATGATGCTTTCGCAAATATGACGGATGTACGAGATAAAAGGACCCATTGGGGGTGAGGACTTCCTGTAAGTCCTGTTTCCGCTTTCCAAACCCGTGATTTGGCAACAACGGCACTATGTATTCGCCTTCATTCTTGAACATCCAGAAGGGACTGGAGTCCGCTGGCGAAACTCCAATCACAGGGAAACAGTCGTTCTCTGCATATAGTTGTATTCCTTCAGATATTGAAGCTTTTGTTCTAAAGGGTGAAGTGGGTTGTAATAGTAATAAACCTTCAACACTTTCATTTTTTGATTCGTACCAGTCTAGTGCGTGTAACGCTACATCAACTGAGAGCGCTTCGTCGGATGAAAGATACTCAGGGCGCAACCATGGCACGCTTGCGCCAGCATCTGAAGCTATAGATGAAATTTCTGTGCTGTCTGTCGACACCAAGATGTCACAGATTTCTAGGATCCCGCTTGCGGCTTCAATGCTCCAAGTAATGAGTGGCTTACCGCCTAGAAGTTTAATATTTTTGCCGGGAAGTCGTTTGGACCCACCACGAGCGGGAATAAGAGCAAGTATCCTCATATTGAAATAAACCGTCGCAGTATTCGTAAACCAGCTTCACCGCTTTTTTCTGGGTGAAACTGACAACCGGTAATCTGCTTGCTCGAAATAACTGCAGGTATTCTGTGCCCACCGTAGATAACGTCTGAGATTCTGTGCTCTGGAATAGCTGGAAGTGCCATAAATGAATGAACAAAATAGGCATAATCCCCAACTTGAGTGTCTCTGAGCAAGGATTCTCCCCAACCACTGTTTGGATTTGAGCTTCTTAATGCACTCCAACCAATATGTGGAATCTTTTGCGCCTTAGCTTCAATTGTAATTTTTGGAATAGCAACGACACGCCCAGGGATTAGCCCCAGGCCCTTAGTCAGTCCAAATTCTTCACTCTCATCCATTAGTAATTGCATTCCCAAACATATTGCAAGTAGTGGTTTGCCTAATTGAGCAAATTCTTGGATTGTTGAGATTAATTCTAGCCTGTGTAAAGCCTCCATCGCTCTAGGAAATGCTCCAACACCAGGAAGAACGACTCTTTCAGACTTTAGAATAGTTTTTGGATCTGAGCTGAGTGAAACTTTTGCCCCACAGTGTTCAAGCCCTCGTTGTACACTCAGTAAATTCCCAACTCCGTAATCTATAATTGTGACTTCATGTAAGGTCATATTCTCTTACTCCTAGTCCAGCCTCTAATGCAACTTTTCGAATGGCGCTGAAGTTAGAGCGCTCGTAGTGAAGTATGTCAGCCATAGCAACTGCATCAGCTCCAACGTCGCCTAGTACTGAAAGAATATCTCCAGGTTTCCCCATACCGCCGCTTGCAATGACAGGGACACTGACCGCAGAGACTACCTCCCCAACTAATTCAACATCGAATCCTTTACGTGTTCCTTCGCGATCGATAGACGTAATCAATAGCTCACCTGCACCTTTAGCTACACAAATTTTTGCCCACTCAAGCACATCAAGCCCTGTTTTTTCCCTTCCGTTGTTGGTGTAGACCTCCCATTTACCAACTCCTATTTGCTTAGCTTCAATTGATAGAACCACAGATTGACTTCCAAATTGGCGAGCAATCTCTGTTATAAGTTGGGGATTCGATACAGCAGCCGTATTGATTGCAACTTTATCCGCACCGCAGCGAAGAATGTCTCTTGCATCCTCGACAGTGCGAATTCCACCACCTACGGTAAAGGGAATGAAAATATTCATCGCGGCACTTCTAACAATTTCCCCGAGATGATTTCGTCCATAAAGGCTTGCAACAGTATCCATATAAATTAACTCATCTGCACCTTGTTGATAGTACCGCAATGCAAATTCATTTGGTGAACCAATTATACGCAAACCCTCCAAGTGCACTCCTTTAATCAAATTTTGACCTTTTATGTCAAGGCGTGCAATCAATCTACAATTTGCCAATTCTTAATCTTCATTTCTTTTGTGCCATACTGCATTACGTAATTGCCACTCTCCGAAGATTTTGCTCCAAAGATGTGGAGATCTGTACTTATCGATAGTCGAATAAAAAAGCTCTTCGGATATATCTATATAATTTAGAAATTCTCTAAAGTATTTATGGGGAAACTCTGTATCGAACTTCTCTACTAGAATTATCCCTTCTTCACGTGAAATTTTCCCATTGCGTATCTCTTGCGCCGCATCATATGTTGCTCGGCCGATTCCAAACTTAATTAAAGTTGTGTAATAGTGAAACATATCTATCTGATCATCTATACTTGAATACTTCGAATAGGTGCCTTCAGTGCGTTCACTATTTGCCTGAAACCCCGTGTTCTCGACTGCATAGTAGTAGCACTCCTGTGGATCCCATTTTAGATAATAACCTAGGTAGTGAACTTCAACTGATTTCGATTGTAGTTCTTCTTTGGAGGGAGGTATGTAAGGTGCAAAGTCGTTAAGTTTAAAACTTGTTTCACTTATTATTTCACTGATTTGTTTCCCGCCTAGAACTATTTCATTTGGATTTTGATTAGAGAAAAATTTATAATCCATAAGAGGAGATTTGTTATCTTTTATATCATTCCCATATTCTGCTTGATTTTCCCCGTACATTACCAATGGAATTCCAAATTTTGCTGCCATTGCAGGTCCAATTATTTTTTGTCCGATAATAAAGGGCTGAAATGGGTGCAATAAGTTCAAAAAAGCTTGCTGGGTTAAATACCGATGGAGTTTGCCGTTGGGAGTGAATAATATATTGTCAAGTCCGCCGATATGCATCCAGTTTTCAAAATTCTGCCATCCAATTTTTGTGTATTTATGAGGTGCCCAAGTAACAGTTAAAGGATTCATGCCATACTTGTATTTCAATATATGGGCGGTAAATGCGCTGTCTTTACCACCACTACCTGGTACCACTACATCATGACTTCCGTCATCTTTTCGAAATTTACTTAGTAGTTTTAACAAATCCACTTCTCTAGACGGCCAGTTAATTTCAAGATTTTTTGTTGTGTTAAATCGACAGGCATCACATTGTCCTGATTCATCAAATCCTATAGTTAACTTCTTAGAATCTAAGTCATGCTTAAATTCAATTGTAGAGCTTGGCCTTTGGTTTGAAATTACACAAGAGGTACAAAACCTGACACTATTCGGTAAACCAAAAATATTTTCCATCATTGGTTTTTACTCCCTTTTCCAAACCGTTGCACTTCAGTTAATTTCGACATTATCAAATTATCTACAAATATCTTGTCCGTGTTAACTGGCCAGAAATTATACGTATCAAGCACTTTCTTAAATCTTAACGCGGAATCTCCATCCCCAAACTGTTGAATTTTAAAACGCTCCAGCTTTTCAGCCTTGGTAATTGCTTCAAGAATCTCTCTCCGATTAGGTTCTGCATCTACCACCATGACATTGCTTGCACGATGGCGCTGCCTCGAGCCAATATTAATTGCAGGAACACCAAAATAGGGCGCCTCTCGCACTCCTGCACTTGAATTTCCAATAATAAATTTTGCTTCCTTCAATAGCCCGAGGAAATATTCAAACCGCATCGATGGGATGTGGACAAATCGCAAAGGATCTTCCAATTTTGCCAAGGTCTGTTGGATAATCTGGCTGCCACTATCGTTATTTGGCTTTATGACAACAAAATTCAACCTACTCTCTAAAACTGCTGAAACAATTTCATTTGTCTGAGACTCTATTTCAGATAATTCGGTCGTAATCGGATGAAAAATCAAGATTCCATAATCCTCAAACGGAATCTGATAGTGGTCCCTTACTTTACTTAAACTTGGAAGGTTTGGATCAAGCATGATATCTATATCTGGGGAACCGATTTCATACACGCTCTTCGGTGACTCTCCTAACTGCAAGAGTCTTCCCGCTGCTTGTGAATTTGAGACGAAATGAACATGCGATAGTTTACTAACGGAATGTCTTATTATTCCATCTATCGTCCCAGATACTTCGCCACCCTCTATATGAGCCACTGGGACATTTCTGATTGCACCTACAACTGCGCCAGCGAGTGCTTCAATACGATCACCGTGAACCACTAACAAATCACAAACGTTTAATTCTAAGTACATGGATAGCTCTTCAATAGTCTTACTCAGAGATACTTCCATTGCTTGTTCTCTAAATTGGTTAGGTAAAATTACAACCTCACCATGTGCGTCATTCTCTATTTCAATAAGTGTATTACCGTATTTTGCTAACAAATGCATTCCAGTAACAATTATCGTTACTGAATAATTCCTATCTAATTGGAGAATTCTTAAGAGTGGCTTAATTTTACCGTAATCGGCACGGGTCCCAGTTAGAAAAACAACATGCTTAATATTATTTTTTTTGTTCAATTTGAGACTTCTTAATTTGTGTGTTTTTGGGGATGTATTCGACTACTTTCTTTCCAACTAAGCTCTCATAATCTCTTGGACCGAAGTCCCCGCCGTTTGGTCTTTTCATAGTGATGTCATTTTTAGTGACTACTTCACCAACTAAAAGGTCCCTGGTGCCTACAACGGAAGAAAATGCAAAAGCAATTGTTACATCCTCTTCTTTAACCGGATACTTGTTTCCTTTAGTTGATTCGTGGATGATTCGCGACCCTTCAATTAGTTGGCTGAGCTCTCTTGGATCCATGGAGCAAACAATGTCTGGCCCAGGTCTGCTTTTCGAATCAGTAAAATGTCTCTCTAGTATTGATGCACCTAGCCCGACCGCCCCCAAGCAAGGAAAATTTGTTAGTGAGTGATCTGATAATCCGAGAACTGCATCAGGAAATGCCTTACCGAGATCTAAAATTGAGTTGAGTCTTACCAAGTTTGCCGGGGTTGGATAAAGGTTTGTGCAGTGTAATAAAGCAAATGGGATTCCTGCCTTTCGTAGAATTTCCACTGAAGGTGATATAGTCTCTATCGTGTTCATGCCAGTGCTTAATATTACCGGCTTTCCTTTTGAGGCTACTCTTTTTACTAGAGGATAATTATTACATTCACCTGAACCAATTTTAAAGGCGGGGACTTGTATCTCGTCTAAAAAATCAACTGCTTCAAATGAAAAAGGAGTGCTTAAGTAAATAACATTTCGCGTACGAACATAGTCTGCCAGCAATTTTTCTTCATCAAGGGTTAATGCACACCTTTTGATGACTTCATAGATAGAAACATCTGTATTACCAGGAATAATACTCCGGGCTTCAATTGACATCTCGGCATCAGGGATATGCGTCTGATGCTTAATTATTTCAGCACCTGCATCAATAGCTGCTTGAGCCATTTTTACGGCAGTTTCTATGGAGCCTTCATGATTAATTCCAATCTCGGCGACCACTAGTGGCGCATATTCTTTGCCAATTTTCCTGCCTGCTATTTCAAGAAAATTTGCCAATTCAATCCCCCTTTTTTTGAAAACTGCTTTTCGTCTTATGCGAACTCTGTCTTATTACTATTATAACTAATATAGTTTACTCGAGCTCGCTTTAGTACAGTTTGGTCTTGAAAACCTGGCTCAATCTGATGCGCTGAAGGCTAATAGCAACTCACTTTCAACTAAACTGATGCACAGGTAGGAGGCTCAATGGCAGCCCTAAGAAAAGACGAGAACATCAATCAAGAGGTCATCAATGGTTTTGGCCATGAATGGGCGGCTTTTGATTATTCAGAGACCGAGACCTATGAAGCGCTTAATACTCAATTCTTGGCTTATTCCTCACCAATTGATCTAAGTAAATTCAATTCTCGTACTTCGGTTGCAGCAGACTTTGGGGCAGGTAGTGGACGATGGGCTTCACGACTTTTGCCATATTTTTCATTGGTTCATGCCCTTGAACCCAGTGATGGCGCAGTCAAAGTCCTGAAGAATAAATTTTCAAAAGAATCACGCATGAGAATTCTCCAGGAAACTGTTGGTGCTAATTCTATTCCGGCTGAATCACTTGATTTAGCAATGTCACTTGGTGTGCTGCACCATATTCCAGATACAGGCTTAGCTATCAGGGATGTTGCATCAAAAATAAAAAGCGGAGGGATTTTTCTGTGCTATTTGTATTACAAGCTCGAAAATAAACCGCTTTTTTACCGGGTTCTATTTTGGGCTTCAAACTCGCTACGTTGGGTGATTAGTCGACTGCCGTATGCCATGCGCCGATTAGTTGCGCAAATCATAGCTGGGACTATTTATCTTCCTCTTGCTCGGACTTCAAAGCTTCTAGGCAATAAAGGAAAAGATGTTTCGAATTTTCCTCTGCATCATTATGCCAATATGCCTTTTCTCATGCTTCAAAATGATGCACTGGATCGCTTTGGAACTCGCCTAGAGCAGAGGTTTTCAAAGAAAGAAATTACAGAAATGCTCGCAAAAGCGGGGTTTGATTTATCAACCCTTAAGTTTTCTGACGTAGAGCCGTTCTGGACTTTCTCAGTTAAAAAGCTTTAATCCACCCTCACAACACCATTAGGCGTCATCAAGTGCACGGCAACAATTCCTGACTCACCCTCAGTATCAGCTGGGCTTAACCATTGAACCTCAACCTCACTACCAAGAGCAGTTGCTAGATCATTTCCTAGCCAGTCAGTGATTCTCTTTTCATCTCCTGCAATTTCAACTTTAACAATCTTTGCAATTGCTTTGCCATCTGTTGATGGGTGATCTAGTGATTTCCATTCAATAAAGAAAGGAAATTGCTTATCTTCTAGTGTTCCAAGAACACCAATCTGCTTCCATGAAAGATCATGGCCGTCAGGCTTTGTGCGATGGCCATCTACAGCTTGTCGCCCTAAACGTGCCTCAACCTTAGAGACATCATCAACTGAGACAACCCATGTGAGCCATCCGCCACCTTCTGCAGCACGCTTTGATACAGCTTTACCAAAAGGTGAAGCATCTGATGCTGGG
>Ga0209550_10004494_pt1 | contig 13217 bp, 12 predicted proteins | sample LauGreSuBDMM15SN_2_FD_187567 | JGI IMG/M metagenome (GOLD analysis project Ga0209550, IMG submission 187567) | Freshwater lake microbial communities from Lake Michigan, USA - Su13.BD.MM15.SN (SPAdes) (version 5) | ecosystem: Environmental > Aquatic > Freshwater > Lake | place: Lake Michigan... | reverse complement strand
ATTTCATATGTTCTTGATAATTTTTATTTAAATAATTTCTAAACAAATATAATTCACAATTACATATAGATTGTAAACAATTTAATATAACAGGAACTATTTTTTCTTTAAAATTAAGAACATCTTTATATACTTCAATAAAACTTTCTATATTTTCTACATTTATATTTGTAAATTTAATAATTTGTCTACTATTAATATCTATTAATGGATAATTTTCGTGTAAATCTACATCACAAGATCCAATTAAATCTGACATAAAATTATATGTAATTTTTGTTGAATAACGATAAAAATATTTATTTGATTCTTCATATAATTTATAAAAATATGATTCAAGAATATTATTTGATAATCCTGTATAATCACCACAAATTAATAGTTTATCATTATCTAATACTAATCTATTTAACTCATCAAAATAAATAATATCTTTATCAGTTGTAGAATATACATTATAGTAATTTATTTCTGAATTAAGGTAAATACATTCTAATCTATCATGTTCATATACATCAATTATTTTATCTTCTTCATATGTTTTAATTAAATTTAAAAATGAAGGTAGACAATAAGGTTTTTCAAAATTCTTATCAATATTAATTAATGTAATCGATATATTATTTTTTATCCAAATATCTTCTAACCATGGAGGAAATTGTTGTCTATTTTTTGGTTCAAAATCTCTTAATACAGCTGATCCTATTGCAATATAGATTATATCAGGTAAAAAATCTTTTTTTTTAATATATTCTAATAGACTATTCATTAAATAATTGTTTAAATTGACTTTAATACTTAAAAATTCAATTATTTAATGAATAAAAAAATTTAATTTTTAATTTTATTATATATCCATTTATTTATATTTTTTGATTGTATATAAAAAACAATCAATATAGAAAAATTATTATAATGATAAATATTTCAAAACCTTTTACAACAAAAAAATCTTTATATAAGAATAAGCAAGAAAATATTGCTATTTTAATAAATAAACTAAATCAATTCAAACTTGATAATCCACCTACATTTTATATTAGTGATAGAAAAGATATAATTTACTATAATGATAGACCAAACGATAGATCATGTCATCAGTTTTATAATGAAAATTATGATTATTTTGAGGATGATTATGAAGAAAAATAAAACTCATATGAGCATCATTCTACCATTAAAAGTACCATTAAATATATCACCATTTAATTTTCATGATTATGACGATAATGGTAATATATGTATTGGATTTATTTTTGAAATTGAGTTAGATGATCAAATTGAAATTAAAAAATGCAAAACTAAAAAATGTTTAATAAAAATACCAGAATGTTATTTTTATTTTACAAAAGAATGTATTAAAGATTTTAAAAATATTAAAAAAACTTTAATGGATAATTTTGAGATACCGAATCCTCCAATTTTAAAGTATTTAAAAGATTACAATAAAAATGAAAGATATAATGCTCGTATAAATTGTATGATTAAAGGATTACAGAGATATGATTATTTTTACGACATAACGATAGAGATTATTAAATATGTTGAATTAAATTTTTTTATTAAATTAATATTGTTATTTTATTTATTTTGTACAAATTTTATATGAAATTAGATTCAATATATTTAATAATATCATCATAATCATATCTATTATTTGGTGAAATAGTTAACATTTTTTCTAATAAAATAATCATTTTATTACTACATTCTATCTCTACATCTTTAAAAACTGCTGATAATGGATGTAATTCTGGTTTTTTTTCTCTAAATTTTCCACTAGAATGAAAAAATTCAGATGAGTTTTTAGATTTTGATATCATAGATTTTGGTATATCTCCAAGTAATTCAATTATCCAATTTATGTGATGAAAATCTGTTGAATATTTTTTATCTTTTTCCGGATTAAATAAAGTTGATCCTGTCAAAAGTTCATAAGCAGTACATGCAAGTGACCAAATATCGGCTTTATGATTATAACCACACATTAAAATAACTTCAGGTGAACGATAATATCTAGTTTGTATATCATCTGAATATTTTGTTTTATCACATAATTTTAAAGTTCCAAAATCTGCAATTACAACATGTATATTTTCATCAATATCAATAATTTTTAAATCTTTTTTGATATTATCATTTTTTTCAATATAATTATTAATATTTATATTAATAGTTTTAATTATTCTTTGACATAAATCTCGTTTTGTTTTATTATATTTTTTTTTATGTTTATTATTTGATAAATTAAATTTGTAATCTAAAACTATTTTATCTAACATTATTTTGAATTTTTTACTAAATTCTTCTTCTAAAAATTTTTCCATAAATATTTTTAAACGTTTATCTGTTCCCTTAATTAAAATATTTTCAGGTTTAATATCTGTATGTATTACATTTAATTTTTTATTAATAATATTTAACGCTTCTGAAATTTGTTCAATAATTTTTACTACTATTTTTTCATTAAACCCGCTTTCATATTTTCCTTTTTTAATTACTTGATAGGTTGATCCAACCATTAAATCAAAAACCATACATATTGATGGCATTTTTTTTGTAGAATTTGGATCATTATATGTAAATGATTCATACATATGAATAATATATGGACAATTTAAAGTTTTAAGTTTTTCTAAATATTTTGCTTCTTTCATACCATCATCATAATCTTCAGGATGTTGCACTTTTATAGCATAAAAGTGTTTATTAGTATTATCATTTAATTTATAAGCTAGCCATACTGCAGAAAATGTACCGTAACCTATTTTTTCTAATAAAATATAATTTCCATTTAATATTACTCCTAAATTATGATCACCTTTTTTTTTATCTATATGATCTGAGTCATCTGATTCTATGTTAGAATCATAAGAATCATCAGAATCACCAGAATCACCAGAATCACCAGAATCACCAGAATCATTTGAATCATTTGAATCATTTGAATCATTTGAATCATTTGAATCATTTGAATCATTTGAATCACCAGAATCACCAGAATCATTTGAATCATTTGAATCATTTGAATCATTTGAATCATTTGAATCATTTGAATCATTTGAATCATTTGAATCATTTGAATCATTTGAATGATTTGAATCATTTGAATTTTTTGGTTGATTATATTTGGTATCATGATTTTCTTTATTTATAAAGATTTTGATATTATTTTCGTTATTAGAAGAAGAACATGATTTTTTTTTTTCTAGTTTAGACATATCTGGTGATGTTTCAGATATATATTTTTCAATAATAGATTCAGAATCATCATTTATATATATACTTTGATTTTTTAAATCATTCATTTATAATAAATAGTAATAAAATATTAAATAATTTTATAACCTAAATAAAAAAAAATTGAATTTTTTATTCTATTCTAGCACATATATAACTGTCTATTAGTTGTATATAAAAATACAACAATATTGAACAAAATTATTAAAATGATTACTACTTCAAAACCTTTTACAAATAAAAAACTTATAGATGACGGTGAAACCAACTCTTCTAAAAAACTTATAGATGATGGTGAAACTAACTCATCTAAAAAACTTATAGATGAGTGGGAAACTATATCATATAAAAAAACAGTACCTAAAATAGTACCTAAAATTGAATTAAAAGATATTTTAGTAGAAAAAAAAGATAAAAAAATAGTAAATAAAATTGAATCAGTTTTTAGTTCTGATATTACTAATAAAAAAAATAGAATACCAACAGGTATTGTTGCAGTTTTAGATAAAGCATCAAAAGAAAAAATTAGAGAATTTTTACCTAATAATGGAAATTCACTTACAGATTCAAAAATCATTGATATGATAATAAAAATGAAAAATGATAGTTCTTTAAAATTATTTGATTTCAAGAAAAGAGTTGTGATGATTCTTCATCAAGCTCTTAAAAAAGATCGTTATCCACTTGTTTCTAAAATTTTTGATATGTGGAAAAAATTTAAGTTTCCAATGATTGAGTTAATTGATTCTACTTGTGATAATTGCAAACCAATTACACAAGCAGTATGGAATGGTTCTATTGAATGTATTAGATTAATTATTTCTCTTGAGCCAGAATTAGCATCAATGATATTAAATACAATTAATACAAAAGGTGAAAGTTTAGAACAAACTTTAAATCTTGGTAAAAGTTATTCTTTAAAACAAAATTCATCTGCTGCAGTATTTATCGAAGAAAGATTTAATACTTGTTCTAAATTTCTTACAAGCGCAATACTAACAAATAATCGTCATATTAATGAATCTGTAAATTATAAAGATTTTTTAGAGCCTAATATTTCAATTGAAATTAATGAAATAATGGAAATGATGAAAATTGATGATTCAGAGTCAGAAATAATGTATAAAATAGCGCTTCAATATGCTGACAATTTTGAACTTGCACATAAATATTTTTTAGCTACAAAAAAATGTGTAGCTAAAGAATTTTTTGAAGAGATTGAAGAGAAATTAAAAGATGAAGGTATAACTTTTTAAATATTATTTTATATAATTAGAAATAAATTTTTTTGCTAAAGATATCATATTTTTACGAGTATTATTTTCTAATTTATCTAAATTTTTAACTTGTAATGCTGTTGCATATATAGATTTTAATAAATCTTTATTTGATGATATAAAATTATAGTATAATGCATTCCATACTTCTTCCCATTTATATTCTTTATTATCTATAATAATATTTTCTGATTTTAAATTACTCATTCTTTTAATATATGCAGATGATGAAAAATATGGTCGAGTCATCATAGAAATTGATTTTAAAGAATATTGTGACATTCCCATTACATTTGGAATCATTACCCATTCATAAGAATCAGAAAAACATATCATAAACCATTTATAAATTTCTTTTGGATCTAATTCTAATAATAATGAAAAATTACCAATATACATTAATCTTTCTATATGATGTAAATATCCATAATTCCATGTTTTAATTATTAATTCATTAATAAAATCAAAACCACTATCAGGATTAGACGTCAACCAAGATTTAGGTAAAATGTTTTTATGCAATAATAAATTTTCTTTATACATTTCTAATCCATGAAATTCATAAATAAATCTCATATATGATCTCCAACCAATAACTTGTCTAATAAAAGCTTCAACTTGTGCTAAATATGAATTATTTTTATTATACCATTTAATAATTATTTTAATAATGTATTCAGGAGTTATCAATCCAACATTTAAACTAGTTGATAGTAATGAATGAGAACCAAAATTTATATCAGATGATACTGCATCTTCGAATGTTCCAAATGTTTTTAATTTATATTTAATGAATTGTGTTAAATGTTTTTTATTTTGTTCAAAAGTTAAAGGAAATAAAGAATGGTCATCAATTTCACCAAAATTATTAGGAAAATTTTTATTAATATATTTAATAGCATTATTCCAATATTCATTTGACCACTTTAAAATTTTTGGTTCTTCATACGACTTGTTAAAAGGTTTTCTATTATCTTTATCAAAAGACCACTTTTTTCCAATTGGTTTATCTTGTGAATCAATTAATATATTTAATCTTCTTCTTTGCCATCTATAAAATGATGCATCATGAAAATATTTTTTTTGATTTGTAAAACTCTGTTGATATTCATATAATTCTTCTATTTTTTCGCAAAAACTTAATGAATCTCGTATTGATAATTTTTTATTTAGTAATAATAATTTTGATCTTAAATCATGATCAATTGGATCATACATATATACAGTTGAAGACTTAAAATTTTTAATCCAAGAAACATCATCATAATTAAAATATTGACATTTAAATTCATTATTTACTAAATAATCTTGATAATATTTCATAGTTGCATGATGATAACATAGTTTAATTTTATGAAATTTAAATTTAGTGAAATATGTTTTTTCTTCAATAATATAAATATAGTTAGGATTTATATTTTTAATTAAATCTATATTTTCATAAAGATGTATTGGAAATATTATAAATAAAATCATTTTAATATTATTAGAGAATATTTTATTCTTTATATTATTAAATTCTTATATAATAATATAATGAATACACTAGTTTTAAAAGAATTTGAAAACTTGTTTATTACTTCAACAAATCAATTTTTAAATTCATATGAATTAACACAAAATTTTAAAGTATTAACAACTTTAAAATCAACATATGATCAAGAACTTAGATATAGATTAATTCTAGCAAGAAAAATAGATTTAATTGAATTTTTTAATGGAATTGAAAAAAAACTATTAAATATGAACTATATTTTTGATTCAATACAAAATAAAGAAATTAAATTACATTTACAGGATCAAGTAGACAGTTTAAGAGTATTGAACATTGATAATATTAAAAAATATCTATTAATATCTGAAATATGAACAAGCAAACAATAATATAATAATTATAATTATATATATATTTTCATTTTCAAAAATACCATAAAATTTATGTGATTTAGGTGACTTGTATGATTTAGATAATTTATAATTTTTCTTCATTTTTTTAGATTTATTATATTTTTCAGGTATTTTACATGTATCATCACATTTATCTTGTTCAAAATTTTCAAATAAATCAAGATTTGTATTGGTATGATATTTTTTTATATTATTATTAGCCATTTTATTTAAATCAATATCTATATGTTTATTTGTCATATTATTTATAATATCAGTACTATTTAAAACATTATAATCTTTTTCATTTTGTTTTTTTTCATTTTTTTCTAAACTATTAACAGTTTTTAATAATAAATTATTAATTTTATTAATAATTTCTTTATCTTTATCACTTGTAAATTCTTGAATTTCAAGACGAACATTAATATCTTCTAATAATTTTAGAATTTTTATTAAATCTTCTTCATATGTATCATATTTTTTTTCTGTTTTTTCAAGATTATCTACAGTTTTTGTTAATAAATTATTAATAGTTGATATTATTCTTTTTTCTCTTTCAGTTGTAGCATTTTTGATCTGAGGAGATAATAAATATTTTTGTTCTTCAAAACTGTTATTATTTGAATAAACTTGAGGTATTTCAAAATTTGAATTAGATAAATAACTAGGATATAATGAATTATTATATAATGGATCTACTGTATTTTGAGAAGATAATTGTTGATCTGTATTATAATTTGGCATTGGACTAGGTGTATTATAAAAATTATTATTATTCAAAATATCATTATTGTTCATATTATTATTCATATGATTATTGTTCATATGATTATTGTTCATATGATTATTGTTCATGTGATTATTATTATTGTTATTCATATGATTATTGTTCATATTATTATTGTTCATGTTATTATTGTTCATATTATTATTATTGTTCATATTATTATTATTGTTATTCATATTATTATTGTTATTATTATTGTTATTCATATTATTATTATTGTTATTCATACGATTATTATTCATATGATTATTATTATTCATATTATTATTCATATGAGTATCAATATTATTGTTATTATTTACATTTTCCATATTAATATTATTATTCATATTATTAGTATTATAATTTATATTTTGACTTGGACTTGGACTTGGACTTGGACTTGGACTTGGGCTTGAACTTGAACTTTGGTTAGAATTAATATTACAATTTGAATTATAATTTAAAAGATTATTATCGATAAATGAATATTTTGACATTATCCTTATATATAATATTTAGAATATTTTTCTAGATATTATAATTATTTAAAAAAATCTAACATTTGCAATTTGAATCATCTGAATCACACTCATTGCATTTTTTTTTCTTATAGTTACCGATTTTACTCTCATTAAAAAGTTTATTTTGTACTAATTTTTCTGTTTTAATTTTTTGAACTATTGTTCTATGAGTATTTTCTATTGATAGGATAATACCATCTAATCTTTCAATAACATCATTTAATTGATGGGTATAAATAGATTTATCAATATCATAATTAATAATATCTTCTAAAATATTAAATGCATAATCAGAATCTGTAAACCCATATAATCCCTCTCTAACATTTAAAACATTTAATTCTGGTGTGATATTTTTTGAAAATACTTCTAATTCTCTTGATCTAAATATTTTAATATATGTCTTTTCATAAGAAAGATTATTATATGAAATTGACTTTGGATATGCAAATTTTACTTGAAGTTGATAATTTTCTTTTAAATAAAGACATACAGATGGAATAAATGTAATTAATGTATCAATAGTACCATTATTATCAGAATAAAATATATTAGTAGATGGTAAATTATGTAAATCTTCAATACTTTTTCCATATTGTGTTTGCGGTACTTCAAAATTAATTAATATAAAATTATCACTTTCCATTTTTTTTCTTAAAGAAATTGCGACATTTGTTATTAAATTATTAAGTAATACAATATATTCATATTTTAATGAATTTAAATCATTTCCAGATATATCATCTCTTATTTTTTGTTGTAATTTAGTACAATCTTTTATAAAATTATATAATCCAACTTGAAATCCAAAAAATGCATTTCTTGCTTCTGTTAATTTATCAAGAACTAATTGATAATCTGCGCATTTATTTTTTGTACGATCATCAAACAAATCATCATACGAAATTGGTTTTAAATAATCAAAGCTACAATTATTTTTAAACATTATAATATATAAATATATATTTTTTATAAAATGATTAAAATTATAAAATTAAACCACTATTTTTTGTGCTCTGTCTTTTATTCTTTCAACCATAATTTTATCATTATTTTTAAAAAATTTATGTAACTTTATTGTTGTTTCTTTTCCTTGTTTAAGAAATTGATCTTTATCTACTGTATTTTTATCATGTGCAATACATAATATTACTTTATGAGGGTCTAATTGTGCCATTGGTTCTGAAAAATTATTTGTAAAATGCGCTTCTTCTGCTTGAGTTTTATCGTCCAAGTAACTATGTGTTTTTAAATATTCTTTAGTATATGCCATTGTTCCATTTGTACCATGATATTGAGCATAAGGACCAAATTGATATATTTTATCTAATTTTGAATAATAAATATGAATTATAGATGATCCTGCAATTTTAAATTTTGTTGAATTTAATTTAATAACCGCATGTGAAACTCTATCTGGAGAATAATAATCATCATCATCGAAACATACAATAATATCGCCTGTAGCCATTCCATTTAATGTATTTCTTTTTTTACCTAATATCAATTTTTCTGGTAAATGAGTATATTTAATATTTGATTGTTCTGGTATTATATCTGCATTTGATTCTGGGGAATCATCTAAAATAATTAATTCCATATATCTTTGTGGATATGTTTGATAATTAAATTGATGAATTACGTTTGGTAAAAATTCTCTTCTATTATATGTGGGACAAATTACAGAGACAAATGGTCTATCGCTTGGTCTTTTAGCTTCGATCGTATTAGATGTTGTAATATTAGTAGTTTTTGATTTAATATTTTTTTTACTCATTATTCTTATATATTATAAGACAAATATTTTTTTAAATATATCTAAATAATTATTTTTTGTAAATTATTTACTATTTGTATATAATTTAAACACATTGATTTAATTGCATTTATTGTATATAGATTATTATTAAAACATTTTGATAATTTATCATTAAATGAATGTACATCAATATCAGAAATATGTGTTCCTAAAAAATTTACTTGTATTGGTTCTAAATCATTATTATATTCAATAATTTTAATTATACCTAAATCAGAATATAATATTCTGAATGAATTTATAAATATTAATCTATTTGCAATATTTATAGTTGCACCTGGATCTAAATAATCATTATTTTTATCTTTATTTTTGATTAAATTAATATGAGATAATGAATTAATATAATTAATTGTGTAACCTTGTGGAATATAATTATCAGTAGAATAATTAATTAATTGCATTGATTTATATTGAGTATTGAATAATATTAATATATTATCATATAATATTTTTATAGAATTATGTAATGCTATTTTAATATGTTTAACGTTATCAATTGCATTAAATGTCTCATTTGTAAATTTTAAAATTAAATCTTGTAAACTATCAATTAAATCTATTATTTTTTTTAAAATTATGATTAATTTTTTTAATAATTTAATTATATTTATTGTTTTTTCAATTTTCATTCTTTCAGAATCATAGTATATTATACAATTTTTATTTGCCATTTATTATAATTTTATAAAAAAAATCGTTTAAAATTATATTTATTTTATAATTTATATATAAATTATAATAAATGGATGATAACTTTTCCAATAATGCAGGCCTTGTAAATTTTGGAAATACATGTTTTTTGAATTCATCTATACAATTAATTATGTGTGCTAAAATGTTAGGTTCTTTTTTAATATCTTTTGAAAAAAATTTTGAAGATTCTGATATTGCCAAATATATACAAACATGGAAAGATTATAAAAATCATGAAACAAGAATTTTAGGTCCTAAAATTTTATACTATAGATATATGATTTTGAATTCAAATTACATTGGGTTTACACAAGAAGATTCTCATGAATTTTTAACATTTACTTTAGATGATATATCAGAACAAATTAAAAAATTATTAGATAATCTAGAATTAGATGAAAAAGAAAATTTACTAAAAAAATTTAATAAATTGTATAAAATAAAATTTCAACAAACAGTTTTTTATAAAAATAAAAATGAAATATCAAAAACAGAAATTTATGAAAATATATTAACTTTACCAATTCCAATAGAAGAAAATTTAAATAGATTAGAAGATTGTGTAAATTTATATCGTAATCAAGAAGAAGATGAATTTAAAATAGAATATGAGTTGATAGAAATGCCAAAATATTTATTTATTAGTTTAAAGAGATTTAAAATAACGGATGTATTCATACAAAAAATTGATAAAGAAATTGAAATTCCATTTGAAACAAACTGTTTTAATGACAATTATTTATATAAACTTAAAGGATTTATAATTCATTTAGGTGGTGTATTAGGTGGTCATTATTATGCATATGGTACAAGAAAAATAGATAATGAAATAAAATGGTTTTGTTATAATGATACAAATGTATCTGAAGTTAATTTAGAAACTGCTATACAAGAGTCTAAAAAAGCATATATTTTTTTATATTCAAAAAAATCTACTTAAAAATTGATATTTATAATGATTATGAATAAATCAAATAGTAATTAATGACAGATATATATGATAATGTTTTACAAAAATATTTTGGATATTCAGAATTAAAACTATTACAAAAAAAAATAATAAGTACAATTTTAGAAAATAAAAAAGATGTACTTGCTATTCTTGCAACAGGTTATGGTAAATCAATTTGTTATCAATTACCTTTTTTAGCAATGGAACAGAAACAAAGTATTATTGTTGTTTCACCATTAATTGCATTAATGGAAGATCAAAAAAATTCACTAGAAGAAAGAGATATACCTGTTATTTGTTTTAATTCAAATATTAGTGTTAATGTTAAAGAATATGAGAAAAAAAGAATATTAGAATATAAAGAGAATAAAATAATTTATATGACACCAGAATATCTTATAACATCTCAAGAATTTATTCTAGATCTTTGGAATTCTAAATTACTTGCTTTTGTCGCAATTGATGAATCACATTGTGTTTCATCTTGGGGTTCTGATTTTAGACCTGATTATAAATCTTTAAAATGTTTAAAAGAGTGGATACCAGAAATAAATATAATGGCATTAACAGCAACTGCTCCTGTTAAAGTTCGGCAAGATATTATTTCATCATTAAAAATGAATAATCCAGTAGAATTTGTTTCATCATTTGATAGACCTAATTTATATATTGAATTTAAATTAAAAACATCAGATATATCTTATGATTTAAAACCAATAATTGATAGTACAAATAAAGAAACATTTTGTATAATTTATGTAAGAACAAGAGATATGACAGAAAAAATAGCTAAAAAATTAATTGAAATGAATATTAATGCAGCAGCTTATCATGCAGGTTTAGATCAAAAAACTAGAAAAAATATTCAAGATAATTTTTCTAAGGGATCTTTTAAATGGATGATTGCAACAGTTGCTTTTGGTATGGGTATTGACCAAGATATTGGACTAGTTATACATTATGGATCGCCTGGAGATATGGAATCATATTATCAAGAAATTGGTCGTGCAGGTAGATCTGGAAAAGAAGCAAAGTGTATTTTATTCTATGAAAAAGATGATATGGTAATAAATAGATTACTTTTAAGAGATATAAAAGATCCTTCATATAAAAGATTTAAAGAAAGTCAAATAAGAAGTATGGAAAAATTTTTAAAATCTGACACTTGTAGAAGAAAAATAATTTTAAATTATTTTGGAGAGAAAAATATTCAAGAATCTTGTAATTTTTGTGATAATTGTACAAAAATAAAAGAATCAACTGAATTAATTCAAGAAAGTATCCAGTATCCTACATATTTATTATTAAAATTTTTAGTAGAATCTAAAATATATGCTGGTTTAGGAAAAATTGTTTCAGTTCTTATGGGTAAACGTGAAACTAAAATAAAACAATTCTGGACAAGTCCATTTTTTGGATTAGGTAAATTATATAGTATTGATTATTGGAAATGTATAATTAATATATGTATATATAATGATCTATTGAAAGATGAAACAATTCCATCTGGTTTTGGTACAATTTTAAAAACAACACAATTACTTTTAAATTGGTATAAAGATATTAAAAATATAATAACAAAATACAAGATTAATACAGATGAATATGAACAAGTTCTTTTTATTATTGATAAAATAAAAAAAGAATATAAAATTCCACAAGATAGCTTGCATATAAAAGAATTAATAAAAACAAAACATATAACATCTACTGAAGAAATTTTAAAAGATTTTAATTTGTGATTTTTTATATCCAATAATTAAAATTAATTACATGTATTTACTCTTGATAGATATGAATCTATATATTATTAGAACAATAATATTAAACATCTACTGAAGAAATTTTAAAAGATTTAAATATAAATTAAATTAAATTAAATTAAATTTATATTTACCATATTTAATATAATGGAAAAATTAGAAGAATACTATAAAGAAAAATATATAAAATACAAAAAAAAGTATATTTTATATAAAAAAACATATGAAGAGTTAAATAGAAAAGATAAAAATATAGATAAAAATATAATTATAGATAATACTATTAAAGC
>Ga0209550_10004493_pt1 | contig 13220 bp, 8 predicted proteins | sample LauGreSuBDMM15SN_2_FD_187567 | JGI IMG/M metagenome (GOLD analysis project Ga0209550, IMG submission 187567) | Freshwater lake microbial communities from Lake Michigan, USA - Su13.BD.MM15.SN (SPAdes) (version 5) | ecosystem: Environmental > Aquatic > Freshwater > Lake | place: Lake Michigan, USA... | reverse complement strand
GAATGCACACGACGGTGCCGCCTTTGGGCGCCGCGAGCCAGAATGCACCGGGATCGGCTACCCCTGCGTCGATGAAAAACAATTCGCCGCGGGACGGCGTCGGGCGCTCGGGCAAGGTGAGCGGCGTCAGGCCGCCTTCGATCGGCCAATCTCGTTCGGGTGTGCCCGAGCGGGCCGCGGATTTCGCCAACAAGGAATCCGGCCGCAGGCTGTAGAACGTCGAGGTCAACGCCAGGCCCACGCGCAGCAGGCGCTTGGGCAGCGCGCGCGTCTTCAGGTATTGGAGCAAATCGGAGGGCAGGGTCGGATTCATGCGGAGGGAGAAAAAGAGGAAGCGGGAGGAGGCGTGGCGTTGATAACGTGAGCGAGACTGCCCTCGTTATTTTTCCAGAAATCGAGTTGGCTATATTGCTTAAACAAATCCGGCGGCAGCACGGTTTGACGGGGCCGGAGGGCGACTTTGCGCTTCACCTCGTGGAGGCCCTGGACGCCGATGCGGGCGTCGAATTCCGGCTCTTGGTAGTCCAGATTTTCGTAATCGTGCGCGAACTCCGGCTCGCCAAGAAATTTGTAAATCAGCGGGATGACCTTGGCCGGCGCCTGGGCAAGCAAGTCGTAATCGACGACGAGGATGTTGCGGGCCTCGGGACTATAAAACGCCTCTTTCAGCGCGTAGTAGGGGAAACCCACAAAACGATCCCGGCCGGCGAGCGTCTCGACGCGGTGATAGACGGTGTCGCTCTCGGTCGCGTTGTTGAAGAGGCGAGACGGCTTGAGGGCGTTTTTGCGGACCAGGCGCTCCACGCTGTCCATAATCCAAGCGACATTGCGGACCGTGCAGATGACTTTGGAGTCCGGGAACAACCGAAACAGCAACGGCAACCGCGCGCACCACAGTCGGTTGGTATCGATGATGAGGTCTTGGGTGTGATCCTTGTAATACAGCTCAAACAACCCACGGAGCATCCGGGCGCGCTGTTTCTCGTCGATGAAATCGGAGTACTCGTTGCTTTGCCCCATCGTGTGGTGCAGCGCCGAAAACAACGAGCCGACGGGACTCGTCATCGCCGCATGGATGCGGGGATTCTGGCGCAGAATAGCTGCGAGCAAGGTGGAGCCGCTGCGAGGCAGCCCGGATATGAAATGAAAACTAATAACTATTATTAGATACGTGATATTTTTTTCACAAATGGTTACTTTGCCCTCAGGGATAAGATATCTGTTCTAATGAACCACATAAGATATCATAATTTAGTAATGGGTCAGGCCGGAGCCAAAGGGAGGAGAGCGTGCGCCTGCAGCCACAGCTGAGGCGACGCCGAACGGGATCAGCCCCTAACGAGCAACCTTTGGGGTAGAGGCCGACCCCGTCCCGGCGCCCGCTGAGCCGCGCATCAAAGTAGGGACGCGGGCTGCTCTTCCGGAATTTTTCTACCCCCATGTCCTGACACCATCGGGGCAACCGATGCGGAGGGAGAACGATTACGAGCACGAAGTACGAGCACGAAGTACGAGCACGAATACGAGAACGAGGTACGAGAGCAGCGCCGACCACTGCCCGCGAAGGGGTGGCGCAGCTCCCAGCCCATCCTGCTATATCCTCATAATTTTTTTAATTCACGAACCAGTTCATCACCTATCATCCTAGAATAATAAGCACTGTTTTTATGCTTTACCTCAAAATTGAATACCATCGGGGATTCGAAAAATTTATTCGTATCTTCGTAGATTGATTCGTTAATAGTATTAACGAAAACAAGATAATCAGCATTGAATTCCCTCCTGGTCTTTTCAAAGGGACAGACAAAGTCACAAATAACCACATCGCTACATTGACCATGCAACTCCGCGAGATCTTTCATTCTTTTCGCCTGACGATCCCTCCCGGACTCGCTAAAGTCCCAATCGTTAAATTGTTTCCTTACAACATCAGCGTTTAACCAATAAGACTTATAATCCCTACTCAATAGACATTGCAAATCAGCAGCTAACGTGGTCTTGCCAGACCCCGGCAAACCCATAATCAAAACCTTTAAAAATCTGCCGCATGGCATAGTATATAGTGTGGTTTAAAAGATACTTCGCGGATGTTGTTACCAACAGCAAGGCCAACCCTTTTGCAAAATGCAGTGGCGCACAATCCTGATTTTCAGGCCATACCCCCAGCGCGCCGCCGCCAACGGGCCCAGCCCCTTATCTTTGTGGTTGAGGGCGCGCGGATCCGTCTCGGTGCCTGCTGAGACCCGGATCAAGGCAGGGATGATCTCGGCGAAAACGACGAGGCCCGCAGGACCGATCGCCTCGCCGACGCCCGAACGGCAGGCATTTCCCGACGTCCGCTGGCTCACCCTCGCCCGCGAGCTCCCCTACTCCGAATCCTCTGCAGTCAAACGTTCCTCCATTTTTTCAAAACCCACCGTTGCCTTGCGCGGTTTCGCTCGTCTTGTATTTTTTCCAATGCGTTTCCACCCCGCTTCCACCCGGTTCCTTACGGTTGTCTCGATCGCGCTCCTCGCCCTCACCGGCTTCGCGCTGTCGGCCCAGCCCACTCAAAAATCCTCCGCCGCCAACTCCGCTCCCAAAGCGGAGGCGCCTGCGACCAAGAAACAGGCTGCGCCCGCCCTGCCCATCGACCCGCCTGCGCCCTACATCCCCTTGGACATGCTGGCCGTGCCCGATGGCTTCGAAGTCACCCTCTGGTCGAAGACCCCCGACTTCCGCAACCCGTCCAATATGGACATCGATTCCCACGGCCGCATCTGGGTAACCGAGGCGTACAACTACCGCCGCCACAAAGGCAAAGACCCCGCCGGCGATCGCATCATGGTCCTCGAAGACACCGATGGCGACGGCAAGGCCGACAAGAGCCACGTCTTCGTGCAGGAGGAAGCCCTCCTCGCCCCGCTCGGCATCGCCGTCATCGACAATAAAATTTACGTCTCCTGCGCTCCTGCACTCCTCGTTTACACCGACGTTGACCGAAATCTGAAATTCGATCCCGCCATCGACAAACGCGAGGTGCTCCTCACCGGCTTCGACGGCATTAATCACGACCACTCACTTCACGCGGTCACCTTCGGTCCCGACGGCAAACTCTACTTCAACCACGGCAACGCCGGCGCCTTGTTCACCGACAAATCCGGCCGCACTTTCCGCGACGGCAGCCACTACGATCCCGCGAGGAGCGGTGGCGGAATCCCCGCCAGTGAACGCCGCCCGCCCGACTACGCCGGCGAAAAAAGCGACGACGGCCACGTCTACGTCGGCGGCACCGCCTTCCGCATGAACCCTGACGGCACGCAGGTCGAGCCCATCGGTTTCAATTTCCGCAACAGCTACGAGCAGACCGTGACTTCCTTCGGCGACGTTTTCCAGAACGACAACGACGATCCGCCCGCCGCCCGCACGTCCTACCTTCAAGAATACGGCAACCTCGGTTTCAACTCCCGCGACGGCAAACGCAGTTGGAGTGCAGACCGCCGGCCCGGCCAGACCACGCAGGTCGCCGAGTGGCGCCAAGACGACCCCGGCATCGTCCCCGCCGGCGATGTCTACGGCAACGGCGCGCCCACCGGCATCGCCTTCTACGAGGGCGATGCCTTCGGCGACAAGTGGCGCGGCCTGCTCCTCAGCTGCGAAACCTCGCGCAACGTCGTCTTCGGCTACCTCCCGCAACCCGACGGTGCCGGCTACAAGCTCGACCGAATGCAGTTTCTGACGACAAACAAAGCGCAGGACCTTGCCGGTATCGACGGCATGGCGGGCAAACTCCGCGGCTCCGATTTGAAGACGTGGTTCCGCCCGTCCGATGTCGCCGTCGGCCCTGATGGGGCGATCTACGTCGCCGACTGGTTCGATCCTCGCACCGGCGGTCACGCCGCCCTCGACAGCAGCTTCGCCGGTGCGATCTACCGCATCACGCCCAAGGGCAAGAAACTCACCACGCCGAAAATCGACGTGAGCACCACCGCCGGCCAGATCGCCGCGCTGAAGAGCCCCGCCGTCAACGTCCGCGCCCTCGGCTTCATGAAGCTCCGCGACGCCGGTGCCGCCTCCATCGCGCCTGTTTCCGCGCTCCTTAATGACAGCAACCCCTACATCCGCGGTCGCGCCGTGTTCCTCCTCGCCCACCTCGGCCCCGCCGGTCTCGCGAAGACGGAAGAGCAGTTGAAGAACGCGAATCCACTCGTGCGCATCGCCGCCTTCCGCGCCCTCCGCCGCGCCAACCACCGCGTCGTCGAACATGCCAAGGCCCTCGCCAACGACCCGTCGTCAGCCGTGCGCCGCGACGTCGCCCTCGCTCTCCGCGACCTCCCGCTCGCAGCGTCGCGCGACATCCTCCTTACCCTTGCCAAAGGCTACGATGGCAAAGACCGCGCCTACCTCGAAGCGTGGGGCACCGGCTGCACCGGCAAGGAAGCCCCCATGTACGCCGCCCTCGCCGCGCAGTCTCCGGGCAGCGACGCCGCCAAGTGGCCCGCTAGCTACGCCAACTTGATCTGGCGCCTCACGCCCGTCGGCGCCGAGAGTGCTTTCGCCGCCCGCGCCAACGCCGCGGCGCTCCCTGAGAAAGACCGCCTCGCCGCCGTCACCGCGCTCGGTTTTATTCCGACCAAAGCCTCGGCGTCCGCGCTGCTCGACATCGCGCAAAAAGCCTCCGGCCTCACCAAAGCCCACGCGTTCTGGTGGCTGATGAATTATAAAAATTCCCGCTGGCCCGACGCCGGTATCGACGCCGCCCTGAAAGAACGCGGCCTCTTCGATCCCGCGACGGTGAGCATCAGCCCGAGTGTCGTGCCCGAGCCGCCCGTCGAGTCGAAGTTTCCCACGGTCGCCGAGATCGCCAAACTGAAGGGCGACGCCACCAAGGGAGCAAACTCCGTCCAAGCCTGCATCCTCTGTCACAACCTCAACGGCAAGGGCCAGGACTATGGCCCGGCGTTGGGCGGATTCGCCAAAGCCCAGACGACCGAGGTCGTGATCAACGCCATCGTGAATCCCTCTGCTGAAATCGCACACGGCTTCGATGGCACGCAGGTCAACCTCCGCGACGGCGGCCAGATCCACGGTATCGTGCTGAGCTCCGGTGATCCTTTGATCGTCCAATCCAACGGTGGCCTGACGCAGTTGGTGCCCGCCGCCAAAGTCCGCAACCGCCAGCCACTCGGCCGTTCGCTCATGTTGAGCGCAGAGCAACTCGGCCTCAAGCCGCAGGACGTCGCCGACATCGTCGCCTACCTCAAGACGCAGTAACGCGTCCCCACCAGACTTCTGTGGCCCCGGCGCTCGTCGCCGCGGGGCAGCATGGGGCGGACTTCACGGTCCGCCCCTTTTTTTGAGCGAGAAACCATCGCCCCGCCCGCGTTACCCGCGCGCCCGAACCCCTGACCGTTTCCATCCATGAAAACGACCACCCCATCCTCCATGCCCTCTCGGTTCTCGTGCAGCGTCCCAAAAAAATACGGTGACGTATCTTCACACCCTCCCTGCCGGTGTCTGCCGGTGTCTCCGATGTAGCCCTGCTCGTGAGAGCGGGGATCGGTTTAGGGTAGCCCTGCTCGTAAGAGCGGGGTCCGGTAGAGGGTAGCCCTGCTCGTAAGAGCGGGGTCCGGTTTAGGGTAGCCCTGCTCGTAAGAGCGGGGTCCGGTTCAGGGTAGCCCTGCTCGTGAGAGCGGGGATCGGTTTAGGGTAGCCCTGCTCGTAAGAGCGGGGACCGCCGAGAGATTAAACGGCGCGCCGTCCCGCCTCTCACGAGGCGGGCTACAGCAAGCCTTCGGATGTCATATTTTCGCTGTGTTGTCGCACGGGTGCTGCCGCGCTCGCCGCCGACACGGGTGCTGACCGCGCTCGCCGCCAACGCGTTGCTGACCACGCTCGCTGCCGACGCGTTGCGCACCCTCGCGCCCGAAATCTCTCGCATCCTTCTCGCCCTCTTCCCCGTCTCCTCGCTCTCATGCCTGCAACCCGCTGCCCCTGGCCGACCAAACCGCTCGACATCGCCTACCACGACACCGAGTGGGGCGTCCCTCACCACGACGACCGCGCCCTCTTCGAACTCATCACGCTCGAAGGTGCCCAAGCCGGCCTCAGCTGGTCCACCGTCCTCGCCAAACGCGAACACTACCGCCGCGCGTTCGACCATTTCGACGTAGAAAAAATCGCCCGCTACGACGCCGCGAAAGTCGCCGCACTCCTCGCCGACTCCGGTATCGTCCGCAACCGCCTGAAAATCGCGGCGACCATCGGTAACGCGAAAGCCCTCCTCGCCGTGCAAAAAGAGTTCGGCTCCTTCGACCGCTACCTCTGGGGCTTCGTCCCGGAGCGTCGCCCGATCGTCAACCGCCGACGCACCAGCAAAGACGTCCCCACGCGCACCGCCGAGAGCGACGCCCTCTCAAAAGACCTCCTTGCCCGCGGCTTCAAATTCGTCGGTACCACGATCATCTACGCGTTCATGCAGGCCACCGGTATGGTCAACGACCACCTCATCACCTGCGCCTGCCACGCCCGCTGCGCGCAGCTGAAATAGGCAACCACGTCGTCCGCACGGGCGTCCTCGCGGCAAATAGACCTCGCGGCAAATATCCACCCACCTTCCCTCTCTCGCACCGGAGTGGACGTTTGACCTCGTGCTGGGCTCCGTAATGTCCGCTCTTAAACGCGCCGGCTTGCTCCGAGCAGCGTGCGAATGCAGGCGTAAACTTCCTCGCCACGACCGCCACGCTGAATCTAACGGCAGCCGAATTGGGGCCGCGTCTCGTCCACCTAGGTAGTCGTCAGCGGAGACGCGGCGGCGCTCGGCTAGTTTCCTCGCGAGCACCCGCCTGAGCAGGAGTTCGCTGCCGGCCCCAGCGGGCACCGCGAGGTTTCCCAACCGCCCGTTTTTCGAAATCACCGGTGGGCAACCGCCGCTCCCGTCAGGACTCACGCCGATACCCGCTCGCGCGCCGATCCCCCCGCTCGCGCGCCAACGCCGCCCCAAATTTCCCGAGAATGGTCATTAGGCTTGAGCGTCGCTGCCACGCCTGACGCACTCCCTCACACCCCATGCCACCAACGACGCCCGCCGCTCCCCGCGAAGCCACTCGGCTCAGCGAACTCACGCCGCAACAAAAGAAATCCGGCCTTGCCGCGTGGCTGGGTTGGACCTTCGACGGCCTCGAACTGCACCTCTACACGCTCGTCGCCGGTCCGCTCGTAATGCAGCTCTTGCACACGACCGACTCGGCCAATCCCGCGATCAACGAGAAGAAAGCTTATATCCAGGCCGCCTTTCTCATCGGCTGGGCGCTCGGTGGCGCGTTCTTCGGCCGCCTCGGCGACCTCCTCGGTCGCAGCCGCGCGCTCACGCTCACCATCATCACTTACGCGGTCTGCACCGGGCTCTGCTCTTTCGCCCAAACCTGGGAGCAGCTCATGGTTTTCCGTTTTATCGCCGCACTCGGCATCGGTGGCGAGTGGGCCGTCGGGGCCTCGCTCCTCGTCGAGACGTGGCCGAAGGCGTGGCGCCCGTGGATGGCCGCAGTCCTCCAGACCGGCGTCAACGTCGGCGTCCTCTTCGGTGCGATTTTCGTCGGCCTCTTGGTCACCTACATGCCCCCGGGCAACGAACGCTGGGTGTTTCTAATCGGCGTATTGCCCGCGTTGCTCGTCTTCTGGATTCGCAAGCACGTCCCCGAGCCCGACACGTGGCAGCATGCCGGGCACTCCGTGGAAAAGAAACCCGGTGCCATCGCACTCTTTCAAGGCGAGGTCCTCTCCACCACCCTCCGCACCACGCTCGTGTGCGCCCTCGGCCTCTCGGCGTGGTGGCTGTTTCTCTTCTGGCAGACGCAGCACCTGCGCAAAATTCTCGTCGACGCACAGACGCCGGCCGCCGAGATCACCGGCCTCGTGTCCGCAGCCTTCTTCGCGTTTAACGCCGCCTCGGTCGTGGGCAACTTCGGCGCCGCGTGGATCGCTCAACACTTCGGCAATCGCCGGGCCATCGTCGTGATGTTCATTGGACTGGGCTCCGCCATCTTCGCCTCCTACGTCGTGCCGCGTGGCTTCGGGGCGCTCGCGTGGTTCTGGCTGCCGATCGGGGGATTCTTCGGCGGCGTCTTCGGCTTGTTTACAATGTATCTGCCTCCCTTGTTCCCCACGCTCTTGCGCACAACGGGTGCGGGTTTCTGCTACAACATCGGCCGCATCGCCGCCGCCGTTGCCTCGGTTGTATTCGGCCTGTACGCACCGATCGACGATTTCCGCAACGCACTCCTGTGGGTCAGCCTCATCGCCGCCGCCGCTGCGCTCGCCTCGTGCTGGTTGCCCGAGCGCACGCACGAAAACGAGGCGACTTAACGGAGCGGTCGGCCGTTCGCGTTAGAAACGCGCGTGCTTCACCAAGAAATCCACGATCGGCGCCGGGTCTTTCAAACTGTGCGGATGGTGATCCCCGCCGTCCTTCACGATCACTTCGATCAGGCCACCGAGCTCGCGATAACGTGTCGCCAGCAGAGCCGTATTTTCAGCGAGCGGCACCGTCTTATCCGCGCCACCGCAGACGGACAAGATCGGCACGCGCGCCTTTGCCACGACCGCGACATTGTCCAGCGGACCACCCGTGAAGCCCGCCACCGTTTCCTCCGTGAGTCCGTAAACCGCGAGGCAGTCGCGCCACTCTTTTGACTGCGGCTTTTTCCCGGGCCAGCTGCGAATATCGAGCACCGGCGCGTCGAGATACAACGCCGCCACCTGCTGCGGATGGGCCACCGCATAGTTAAACGCATACAGCCCGCCACGGCTGAATCCCTCCAACACCACGCGTTTCGCCAATCGCCGCTCTTTCGTCATGTGCGTGTAGAATTGTCCCATCAACGCGATCGCCTTCGGCGCGCCATACATATTCTTGGCATCCAGATAGGCCACGTGCCACCCGCGCGACAGCAGCTCAAGATCCGCCTGCGGCTCGTGGCCGAAGAATTCCGTGCGCCAAATCCATGGCCGCCCCGGGGCCGCGACCTTGGGCACCACCACCCAGCACGATCGGCCTGCCACCTCGAAATCAACTCGAGCAAATCCGTTCCACGCAGACCGCTTATCGCCGGGCCGGGGCTGCTCCACCGGAGCGACGCATCCCGCCACCAACACCCACCACCCCAGCAGTAGTCGCGCAAAAATCTTCATCCCCCACGCTCCGCCACCGCCCAACGCCAAAGCAAGCGCGAACCCCGCGCTCGATTTTTTCCCGCCACCACTCCATCTCTCCCTCTCCCCCTCTCTCCTCTCTCCCTCTCCCCCTCTCTCTCCATCCCCCGCACGCTCCCCGCATGGCCAAACTCTATTTCTACTACTCGGCAATGAACGCCGGGAAAAGCACCGTGCTCCTGCAGTCGAGCCACAATTATCGCGAGCGTGGTATGCGCACCCTCCTCTTCGCCCCGTCCGTCGACTACCGTGCCGGCGTCGGCCGCATTGAATCACGCATCGGCCTGAGTTCGGACGCGACCGCCCTCACCCGCACCGCCGACCTCCTCAATTGCGTCCGCACCGAGCACACCACCAGTCCCCTCGCCTGCGTGCTCATCGACGAGGCCCAATTCCTCACGCCTGACCAAGTGTGGCAGGCCGCCGACGTTGCCGACACCCTCACTATCCCCGTCCTCTGCTACGGGCTGCGCACCGACTTTCAGGGCAACCTTTTTCCCGGTAGCGCTGCGCTCCTCGCCATCGCCGACGATCTCGTCGAGTTAAAAACCATCTGCCATTGCGGCCGCAAAGCCACGATGAATCTCCGCATCGATGCCACCGGCCAAGCCGTCCGCGACGGTGCCCAAGTCGAAATCGGCGGCAACGATCGCTACGTCGCGCTGTGCCGTCGCCACTTCACATCGGCTCTCGCCACCACGACCCGCCCTCCGGCCACACTCGCCTAATTTCCGCCCATGTCCTCCACCGCCCCTTCGTCGCATCTAATCTTCCTCGGCACTTACACGAAAAAGGGTAGCCGCGGAATCTACGCCGTCCGCCTCGACGCGGCGAGCGGCGCACTCTCCGCGCCGACCCTCGTCGCCGAGACCCCCGACCCGGCGTGGCTCACCCTTTCACCCGATAAAAAATTCCTCTACGCGCTCTACCCCTCCGCGTCTCAGGCGATTGGATACTCCGTCACCGTCACCCCTGCGCACACGAGCCTCACGCCCCTCGCCATCTCCGCTTCGTCGCACGTTCCGACGGCTCCGGCTCCCGCCGCCCAACCGCCGTCGCACCTCGCCGTCGATGCCACCGGCCGCACCCTCCTCGCCGCCAATTATCGCGACGGCTTCGTCGCCGCCATTCCTCTCGGGCCGGACGGTACGCTCAGCCCGCCGACGCTCACGTGGCACTCCGGCCAAGGTCCCGACGCGCAACGCCAGTCCGCCCCGCACCCCCACTCCGTCACCGTCTCACCGGATAACCGCTTCGTGATCGTGTGCGATCTCGGTCTCGACCGGATTTTCTCCTACGTTCTGAACTCGCCGACGCCTGGCGAAAGCGCCCTCCACTCACCCGCCGCCACGCTCACGCCCGGTCTCGCCCCGAGCGTGGCCACCGCACCCGGCTCCGGCCCACGCCATTTCAAATTCTCCGCCGACGGTCGTCATGCCTATGCGAATACAGAGATGGGGGGAACGATCGAAGCCTTTACCTACCACGCCCCGAGCGGCGCGCTGACGCCGCTCCAATCGATCTCTAGCGTCCCCGCCGATTTCACCGCCCTCAAGTCGGGCGCCGAAATCCGCATCCATCCCAACGGCCGGTTCCTCTACAGTTCCAACCGCAACCACGACAGCCTCGCCGTCTTCGCTCTCGCCACTGGCACCGGCCTCCTCACGTCCGTTGAAATCGTCTCCTGCGGTGGAAAAACCCCACGCAATTTCGCCCTCTCCCCCGATGGGAGCTGGCTCGTCTGCGCCCATCAAGACTCGCCGGACCTCACCGTTTTCCGTGTGGACGCATCTACTGGCCGCCTCACTCCGACCGAGCATCGGGCCCCGGTGTCCATGTGCGTTTGCGTGCTGTTCTACGACTGACGAGCCCCGTTCCACCGTCGGCGCGCCGAGATCCCACCTTCGGCGCACATGCCGGCGCAGCGCCTCCTGCTCCGCAGGTTTCACGCATAACCCGGCCTTCTGCCCCGTTCGCGCTCCGAGCATTGTACTACTTCGCGCGCCTCGGGTGGCGCACCCTCGTTGACTCCCGGCGCGGCCCACCTACGAACAACACGTTCTTTCGGTTTTTAGTTTCACCCCCCCAAAACCTATGGTCAGCCCAAATACTCCCGAAACGCCGGGTGGCGCCGCAGCCCCGTCTGCCGCTCCCCGTTCCATTCACGACGTCGTCATCCGACTCGCCGGTAATTCGCAGGACGGCATTCAGTCTGTCGGCGGCTTCCTCGCCCGCCTCGCGGGCCGCAGCGATCAGGACGTCATGACCTATATGACGATCCCCTCCACCATCTCCGGTGGACCGTCTATCTTCCAAGTCCGCATGGGCACCGGCGACATTTTGTCCTCCGGTGACCGCGCCGACATGCTCGTCGCCTTCTACCAACACAGCTACGACGCCCACATCAGTTCCCTCCGCCCCGGCGGCGTGCTCCTCTACGATTCCGACCACGTCACACCCGTCGAGGGCGATAACCGCTTCACCCAAATCGCCGTCCCCATCACCAGCGGCACCGTCGAAGCCGTCGGCGGCGCCGGCAAGGACAAGGGCAAGAACATCTACATTCTCGGCCTCATCGCGCGCGTCTTCGACCTCGACGTTCAGAAGCTAGCCGCCCTCATTAAAGAGCGTTTCGGCGGTAAGAACGAAGACATTGTCCGCAACGCCATGCTGGCCTTCGACGCCGGTTACGCGTGGCCCCAAAATAATCTCCACGACTTGTTCTATCGCTTCGAAGCCATCGATCTCGCCACGCGGGCCAGCGGCCGTCCGCAGGTCACCATGGATGGCAACCAAGCCCTCGCCTACGGCCTCCTCGCCGCCGGCGTGCGTCACGGCGCCGGTTACCCGATCACCCCGTGGTCCTCCATTATGGAGACCCTCCGCACCGAACTCCCGAAATACGGCGGCCTCTTCGTGCAGTGCGAAGACGAGATCGCCGCGATCTCCACCGCCATCGGTTTTTCCTACACGGGCCACCTTGCGATCACCGGCAGCGCCGGCCCCGGTCTCTCGCTGAAAATGGAAGCGCTCGGCTGGGCCACCATGGCAGAAATGCCCCTGATCGTCGTCAACGTCCAGCGCGGCGGTCCCTCCACCGGCATGCCCACCAACGTTGAGCAGAGCGACTTGCTGCAGGCCATTTACGGCAGCCACGGCGACACCCCGCGCGTCGTCCTCTCGCCGAAAAACGTCGAGGACTGCTTCTACATCGCGATGGAGGCCTGCCGCATCGCGCGTACTTACTCAACGCCCGTCATCATCTTGAGCGACATGGCCCTCGCCAGTCGCATCGAGGCCTTCGACGAACCCGATTTCCCGAAACTCATGGTCGACCCCAAGGCCGACCTCTCCGACCGCGGCGCCGATTTCAAACCCTACCCGCTCGACGCCATCACGCGCCATGCGCCTCCGGGCTCCAAGATTGGCTCCGGAAAATATCCGACGGTCACCGGTCTCGAACACGACGAACTCGGCCATCCCACAGGCAGCTCCAAGCTGCACACCCAGATGACCGCCAAGCGCCGCGAAAAAATCAAAAAACTCGGCGCCTCGCTCCCGTCTCCCGAGCTCAACGGAGATTCCTCCGGCGAAGTTCTCCTCGTGACGTGGGGCTCAACGTGGGGCCCCGCACTTGAAGCGCTCAAACGGATCAACACCGCTGGCGTCACAGGCGGCCACCTCCACCTCCGCCACATCCATCCGCTGCCCGACGGGCTCGACGATATTTTCAATCGCTACCACAAAATCGTGGTCGCCGAAATCAACGACGAGGGCCTCTACGGCTTCGGCCAACTCGCCATGATGCTACGGGCCCGCTACGCCAACCCCGCAATCGTGAGCGTCACCAAGACCGACGGACTCACCTTCAAGATCAGCGAAATCGTCGCCGGCGTCGCCCGCCACATTCAGAGCGCCCAGCTCGACGCCTCCCTCGGCATCGCCCAACCCAGCGCCCTCGCTAAAAACTAAACCCCACCCCTCCGCCCTTAGTCATTGGTCATTTCACCTCCATGTCCTCCCCCACCCTC
>Ga0209550_10004490_pt1 | contig 13227 bp, 6 predicted proteins | sample LauGreSuBDMM15SN_2_FD_187567 | JGI IMG/M metagenome (GOLD analysis project Ga0209550, IMG submission 187567) | Freshwater lake microbial communities from Lake Michigan, USA - Su13.BD.MM15.SN (SPAdes) (version 5) | ecosystem: Environmental > Aquatic > Freshwater > Lake | place: Lake Michigan, USA... | reverse complement strand
CCGTCACCTCGCTCATCGACCCAGAGATCCCCATCGAGTCAGGCGCGCAAAAGGTGCACGGCATTTCCAAGGAAATGCTGGAAGGCAAACCAACGCTCGAGCAGTTCCTTCAGGGCAGCCATGCGGGCAAGTTTGTCGACGAACATGTTCTAGTTGTTGCCCATAATGCAGCATTCGACTTGCCCATGTTCAAGCCATTCTGCAAAAAGGCAACGGCGTTGTGCACCATGCGGCTTTCACAGGCGCTGTACCCAACTGCAGAAAACCACAAACTGCAGACCATGGCCAGCATGTTCAACGTCACGATCGAACCAACCCACCGTGCTCTCGACGACGCTGGTGCTTGCTTCCAGTTGCTGAAGGGCATTGCCCACAAGCACGAGAAGTCGCTGGACGAACTTGTCACGATCGCATCCGAATCCTCGCCAGAAAGCGTGATGCCGTTCGGCAAGCACAAAGGCATCAAGATAAAAGATTTGCCAAGCGACTACGTGGCGTGGCTCTCTGAAAACCTAGAACCAACGCACTGGATTCACGCCGTACTTATCGAGATGTAGCTAGATGCTGCCTGTGTCCAACAGGTGTTGAAACTTGCCTGCACCAATTACAGGGATCTTCAACTCGGCAGCCTTCGTCACTTTTGAAGCACCAGGGTCTTCACCCACAACAACGCAGTAGGTTTTTGCACTGACCGAACCTGGCGATTTGCCACCACGATCTTTGATTGCGGCTTCGGCCTCTTCGCGCGTGAAACCTTCGACACTTCCCGTTACAACCACTGCTTTGCCAACAAGTGTCTGCGGCATCGTCGACACTTGAACGTTGCCAAAGTCAACCCCTGCCTTTTTCAGTTTGGCAATGATGGCCTTATTCGGTTTCTGGCTGCACCAATTGATAATTGATTGCGCAATAGACGGGCCAACACCGTCGATGGTGCTCAGTTGCTCTTCTGTTGCCAACACAATGTTGTCGAGAGTGCCAAACGTTTTGGCCAACGACTCGGATGCGGCAGGGCCCAGGTGCTTGATGCCAAGTGCAGTGAGCAGTTTAGGTAGCGGCTTCGATTTCGATTTTTCAAGTGCTTGCAACAAGTTGGTTGCGCTCAATTCGCCGAATCCCTCTATTTGCAGCAGCTGTTCTTGCGTAAGGCTGTACAAGTCGCCAACGTCGGAAATCAGTTGCAGATCGGATAACGCGAACACTGTTTTCTCACCAAGACCTTCAATGTCCATGCCGCCACGTGATGCGAAGTGGATGATGCGCTGATCACGCTGAAACGGGCACGATGGCTCGACACAACGTGTGTCAGATTCGCCTTCCACCTGAACCAATACCGACTTCAAGTCGCACGGGCACGTTTCGGGAAACTTCCATGGCTTGGAATTCTTTGGCCGTTTCTCTAGAACCGGGCCAACAACTTCAGGGATTACATCGCCGGCTTTGCGCACCACCACGGTGTCGCCTGGGCGCACATCTTTCAGTTGCACTTGCTCGCGGTTATGCAGCGTGGCCATACCAACGGTGGAGCCAGCTACAACAACAGGCTGCAGCACAGCAAACGGCGTGGCACGGCCAGTACGGCCAATAGAAACCTGAATGTCGTCAAGAATGGTATTGCGCTCTTCTGGGGCAAACTTGAAGGCAATGGCCCAGCGTGGCGCACGCGATGTGAAACCAAGTTTCTCGCGTTGGCCCAAGTCGTCCAGTTTTACTACGGCGCCATCAATTTCGTAATCCAAGTTGTGCCGGTTGGCTTCCGCGCTTACACAAAATGCTTCGGCTTGCTGCAACGTGTCCACAAGTTTGTGCTCGGTGTTTATGGGAAACCCAAGTTGTTTCAGATAGTCGAGTGTTTCGTGATGGCTGTTGAGTGCGGGAATACCTTGGGTCTCGCCAAGTTGGTAAGCAAAGAATGCAAGGTTTCGAGACTTGGTGATGGACGGGTCTTTCTGTCGCAAACTTCCAGCACCAGCATTGCGAGGGTTTGCAGGAACAGATTCGGGTTTCTTGCCTTGCGCGATGCGTTGTTCGTTCTCGCGTTCTTTGTCAGCTTTGAATTGTTGAAAGGCTTTGATCGGCATATACACCTCGCCCCTCACTTCAAGAACTTGAGGAATCTTTGTTCCTTTGGGTGCAGTGAGTTGCTTTGGGATAACTGAAATGGTCTTGATGTTTTCGGTGACGTCTTCTCCAACTTTTCCGTCACCGCGCGTTGCAGCCTGCACCAGCACGCCGTTCTCGTATCGGATGCTCATTGCTAAGCCATCGATCTTCAGCTCACAGATCAGACGCATGGGCTGCGCGTTGTCTAACCCTTTTGCCGCCCTCTCGCCCCAGGCCTGCAACTCGTTGATATCCATTGCGTTATCCAGGCTGGTCATCGGGGCCCGATGCGTTACCGGTGCAAAGGTGGTGAGCGTTGAACCGCCAACTTGGGCGGTTGGCGAATTCAGCGTGATCAGGCTTGGAAACTTGGCTTCCAAAGCAACGAGTTCGCGCTTCAGTTCGTCGTACTCGGCGTCACTGATTTCGGGTGTGTCGAGAGTGAAGTACTGCTCGTTATGTTTGTTGATGGTGTCGCGTAAATGCGCGGCGCGGGCAACATCGCTTTTTGAGGGTTTTGTGCTCGCCGCCATGCTCTCAACATTACTTGCGGGCTGTACTGCCCTAGGCTCGTGAGGTGATTTCAACACTGCTTGCTCGCCTTTCTTGGCCTGTTCGGGTGTTGTGGATAATCGCTGCATTGTTGCCCAATTCACTCACCTCCGAAGGGGCAACGCAAAGCGTTCTTCTTTGGGTGCTGTGGGGCCTAGTGGCGCTGGCAACCTGGCTGCATCACCCCATTTCTCTCACTGTGGTGCGCTGCATCACCCCAGTGGTGGCTGCCTGGTTGTTGGCTGGTTTGCCCGACGCATCATGGCAAGCATTGCAAGTTGGCAGCTCGGTGTGTTCTGTAGTTGCACTAATGCTGATCTTCACCGGCGAATACGGGCTGCTTCACGCACAAGCGGGTGCGTATGGCGAGGAGCAGAGATACTTGCTGAAAATACCCGCGCCCCTTGTATTGCCGACATTGCTTGCGTGGGGGTTGTTGGTCTTCTTCGTTTGCTACCCGCCTATTTTGTTGGCGCAAAGTAATTTCATCGTGGGCGTTCCTGGTTTGATCTTCGGCTTGCTGCTGCTCTGGAAGTTTGCCCCGCAACTACATCGTCTCTCTTGTCGATGGTTGGTACGTGTTCCCGCAGGATGGGTTGTGCACGACAACGTGGTGTTGGCCGAAAACCTGATGGTGCGCAAGCACGATGTCGTTTCGATGAAACTTGCCTTGTCCGACAGTGAGGCAATCGACCTCACCGGCATGACGCGTGGTGTGCCCATCGAGGTGCAACTTCGCGACATGACCGATGTTCGTCTTTCGGCGCTTACTGCGCGACAACTAAAAACGCTTGATGTTCTTCACGTGAAGGCATTCATGGTTGCGCCTTCGCGCTATAAAGCTGTTGGCCTACAAACGAGTGGCGAGGCCTGACGCACGTCGAATTGGTCGTTCGATAGCCGACTGAATTGTGGAGCGAGTTCCGACAATTGTCAGTTTCCCGATTGCCCGAGTGACACCGGTGTACAACAACTCTCTTGTAAGAATTCGGCTGTTGTTTTCGGGCAGAACCACCACTGCGTGCACATACTCCGAACCCTGACTCTTATGGATAGTCAGTGCGTGCACGGTGGAGACATCTTCAAGTCGTGATGTTGGAATTGTGGTGTATTGCCCAGCCTGCCCGAACACGGCATGTACACGATCGCCCGATTTGGCACCCAACACCACCCCTACGTCTCCGTTGGAAAGGTTGAGCGCAGGATTGTTTCGACTCACCATCACAGGCCTACCGGCGTACCACGTAGTTGCCGCCTTCGAGCTCAACAGCCCATTGATGCGATCATTCCAACCGAACACACCCATCTCGCCGCCACGGTGAGCACACAGAACTTGCAGCATGCGCTGTTTATTTAACACTTCTGCAGCATCAGCATTTACTGCGCTCTCGCACAGCCCAAGTGCGTGTTGATGTACCTCGTCAATAAGCATCTGCAGCTGATCCATGTTTTTCGGATCAACCCAATTCAGATCGACGTTGTTCGCATCCAATATCTTGAACGCCGATGACGCGTTGCCTTCACGGACTGCTGTGGCAAGCGCAGCAATGCTCGAGTCGGCGGCAAAACGGTGCTGTGTTTGCAGAACCTTGATGCGCGGCGCAAGCAGCGACTGCGGGTTGTTCGCGCTTGCGGCAATGTCGGCCAGCACAGAGCCGGACTCCACGCTTGCCAGTTGGTCTGGGTCGCCCACTAGCAGCAACTCGGTTGTTGGCGCAAGCGCCTCGAGCAGCTGAAACATGTCAGAGCTAGAAAGCATTGAAGCCTCGTCGATAACAACCAAGTCGTAAGGCAATGGGTTGTGTGCACCGAAGGTAAACCTTGGCGTGCGGTTTGGTGCATAACCAAGAAGCGAATGAATGGTTCGTGCTGCAACCGCAGTCACTGCCGCAACTACTTCTGGCGAAGCATTTTGGTCTTTGCAACGGGCATGCAGCACTTCGGTCATCCGAGTGGCGGCTTTGCCCGTTGGCGCGGCCAGTGCAAGGCGAGGCATGACACCACCCTGCTCGAAGCGCTCGATAAGACGACGTGCAACTTCTGTGGTTTTTCCAGTGCCTGGGCCGCCGAGCAACACATTTATGTTGCTTGCCGAATTGCGCGTGAGCACCACGGCAATTGCCTGCTCCTGCGAAAACGAGCGACCGAGGTACAAGCGCTGACCATCAAGAATGAATGCTTTTCTTTCGCTGGCCGTTCCAACAAGCAAGGGAACGCTTGCTAAAGCCTCAAGCCAAGGGGCAGATGACGCCGGGAAATATTGATGATCGTCGGCGGTGAGCGAAGCGCCCCATTCCTGGATTCGGTTGAAGTCAACACATGTGTGTCCATCTCGAGACGTACGAAGCGCAAGACACATTGCCACCCATGCCAGATCGCTTGGCTCGGTTGGCCCCGTGCGCCTTGCAATGTCAACCAACACCGCAGCCGCAGCAACATCGCCTTCAGAAATCACGTCGTTGTCGAGGTAGATGCCAAGTTGAAGAAGTTTGCTCATGGCCTGTCTCCTGCAAACAAGTCGCTCAATCGCTGCCACAAGCCCGATGGAGGCGCCCAAGCAAACACTCCGTAGCGATGCCCTTGTTCGTCTAGTGGTGTATCCACGCCGACCATTCCTCGGATGAAGCCATAGGCCACACCCGCGATGCACTTATCGTGATCGGCATTAGGTAAACGCCATCGAAGCATGCGATACACGGCGGTTCCGTACAACAATGCCTGCAGCGGGTAATGGTGATGCGCCATCGCATTCACCAAACGATTTGGCGCATACGCCTCTATTGGGTTTGCCATGTCGTTCGAGTGCAATTTGTTGCTCTTGTAGTCGGAGATAATCAGGCGTGGCTCTGTTGCCGATCCGCCGGGGATGCGAAGCAGCGCATCGATCGAACCATTGAGCAATCCACCGAGCGGAATGTTGAACGACTGATGGCTCAGTTCGTCGGCGTACTGGCGTAGTGCGTCGGTTTTGTCCAACATTGATGCAAGCACTTTGCCAATGTCACTGGCTAGGACACCCTCACTCAGCGACGCAAGTGCCATATCGAAATTCATTTCTGCGAGGCGATCTTTTTTGTTTATCGAGGCGTAGGAAACATCGCCGAATGGGCCACCAAACGGCGTCAACATCGATTGCACAATCATTTTGGTCAACGCATTGTGATGATTGCGCAACAACGCAGAATTTGCGTGTTGCTGCACCGCCGCTAGCACCTCTTCCTCAAGTGGGTTGTCGGTGTCGATCGCTTCAAATATTTCGTGAATGATGCTGCCTACGGCAGTGCCGGCAGGAATTGCAGCGATCTCTACCCGCTCGATGCGTTCCGAGGTTGACGCCTCGTCAAAGCCCTGCCCCACCGGTGCAAAGTGGTTGACAGTTGTTGCCGCCCGAGCGGCAGTAATACCGCTGAACGATGTGCGTCGATGGGTCTGACGAACTTCGGGCATTGAAGCCAACTGCGGTTCATGGTCGGAGACAGTTGTTTCAGGCTGTTCGAACTGGGCAAGGTTGGGCAAACCAGTGCCAAGCCGCATCGTGGGCTTAACCGCCATCAATGCAGCAAGCAGGTTGTCGGTGTCTGGCACCAACACCGAGAGGTGATGCTTCGCCCGTGTGACGGCCACGTAAATGAGCCTTCGTGTTTCCTCATCTGCAGCTTCCTGCACTGCCTCGGTGGACGAATCGGATGTGCAGCCAAGCGCATACCCAACATCGATTACGCGCCTGTCGCCCCTGTAATACACGGCGGGCCGCGAAGTGCCGCGGGCTTCTTGGGATTTCCACAAGTCGGCAACCACAACACAGGGGAACTCCAGGCCTTTTGCACTGTGAATGGTCATGATTTTTACTGCGTCACTATCGCTTTCAACGCGGCGGCTCACTAGCTCACTCTTTTCGTCGGTGTTGAGGAGCTGAACGAATGCATCTAGGGCCTGTTGGGGCGAACAACCCTGCCCGTTGCCCTGTTCATGCAGCACCTCCATCACATGCGCGAAATCGGTTATGTTTCGCTCGCCTTGCGTGCCGCGGGAAAGGTTCGACATCAACGAGTCGTCCGATGTAATCGCGGCGGCGCACGCCGCAATGCCGCCACTTTGCAAAATGTTAGACAGTTCGCTCACCCGATCCTGCACAAGCAACATTGCTTCTTCGGTGAGCAGCCCAACATTTCGCAGTGAATAACCAAACAGCGCGGTACTTGCGACGCGTCGAATGCGGCCGATGCTTGAAACACGCACCATTGCTTCGAGTAACACCTGAATGTCTGCCGCAGCAGCGCTACGCATCACACTTTCGGTGCCATTGCTTACGGCCTTAATGCCAATGCTGGTTAAGTGTCGTTCAACATCTCTGCCAACGGCAGTGGTCCGCACCAACACACAAATATCCGACAGCCTGATTTCGCGCGGGTTGCCTGGGTTCAGTTTTGCTGTGGTTAACAACTCGAGCACTTTTTGCGCTACAGGCCTTGCCAACTGGCCCTGATTGGTGATGTCACCGACATTGCTGAACTCCACTGGCGGCGTACCAACGATTTGCGAAGTCTCGTGCCTTTCGCTTGCCGATACCTGAATATATGAAATGGTTGGCCCAAAGTTTGCATCTGCAAATGTGGTGTTTAGCGCTTCCAAGATTGGCTTGTCGGAGCGATGATTTGTCGTGAGCGTACGCCTAGTGGCCTGCTGCGAGAAGCGAACGTAAGCGCGCACATCTGCACCACGGAAACCATAAATTGCCTGTTTCGGATCGCCGACTGCGACAAGTGCCCGACGGTCGTTATCGGGGAAAAGTGCACGGAAGAACTTCCATTGCAGGGTGTCGGTGTCTTGAGCTTCATCGACAATGGCCAACGAATACCGCGAGCGAAGCTCTTGCAACAGCGAATCCTGCGAAGGGTCTGTCACTACTTCATGTGCGCGTCGAAGCAAATCGTTGTAGCTGGGGTGTGTACTCATGGCCGTATGCACACGCTGTACACAGTTGCGCAGCATTTCCACCAGGTCGTCCAGTTGTTGCGAACGCTTTGGGTCGAGGGAGTCGTCGTACCACGGCTCGACATATGGATCGCCAAGCATTTGCGCCACCAACTCGGCTATTGGCCCTTCATCCCATACGCGGCCAGCCAGTGCCTCAACGACCACTTGGTCGTTTACGGCTTCGGCAATGATTCGTTTAGTGATGTCGTCATCGCCATCGGAGACAATCTCGATGCCAGCAGTCTTGAGCACTTTCGTACACACACTGTGAATGGTTGAAATAGTCGACTGGTCAAACTCGACTGCAGCACGTTCCAGTCGTTTGATGAAACTTGGCACTTGTTCGGTTTGTGCCTCAAGGTGAAGTGCCAACAAGTCATTGGCATCAACTTCTCCCGTGCGCAGTTGATTACACGTGTCCACCAACCGTGCTCGCACTCGATCACGCAATTCTGCTGCGGCATTGCGAGTGAATGTGGTGATGAGAATGTCGCCAATGCGCAAGTCCTCGCGCGTGGCTAATTCTCTAGCAACCAGTGCAGCTACCGAATATGTCTTGCCTGTGCCAGCACTTGCCTCGACGACAAGCCCATTGACAAGCGGATCGGTAATCAGGTTGAGGTCAGTTGTCATCATGCAACCTCGTAACCCTTCTTGGGGCTGCCCAAATACGCAATCGATAACTGCTGATCGAATTGTTCTCGGAACATCAGTTCGGGCGCACCGGCTGCAAACACATCCTCAAAGGATGGACTGATGCCGTACACCACCTGCTCTAGCGACCAGCCGTAACTACGACCATGAACGAATGAGTTAAACGAATCTTTGGCTTTGGACCGATCTGCAAGCGCCTCACTTGCTGCCTTATCGAAGGAACCGCACGGGGTGAGTAACGCTGTTGCCACCAAGTCGCACAGCTTGCTTAGTCGGGCTATTGCCACTTCTTGATCTATGGCGGGCGAAAGCCTGATTGTTCGAATGCTTGCAACAGGCGCTGGCTCGCCTTTCTTGGTCACACTTCCTGGCGACCAAGCGTTATGGCGTGAAACCACCACGATGGATTCGACGTTCAGCCCTGCCGCAACAGCAACCAACAGATGAAGAGCCGCGGTCTTTTTCACCCTGTCGAAATCGCTTTCGGTGAATCGCATCACGATCTGATTTGTCTCTAGATGCACATTGTCCAGTCGACCAACAACCAGCCTGGCGCCTGCAGAAATACGGATGTCGTGAGATCCGCCGCCAGAAAGCGAAATGCCTTGGGCGGCTGCCTCGCGAACCATTCCGGTAGCCAGCAGAACAAGTTCGTTAGCGGCAAGTGCGCCAAACTCGCCAACGGGCAATATGCCGCTTTCATGCAATGCTTCCTGCCATTGAGTGATGTCGTTTTCGTCAAGCAATTCTTCAAGCGCTTCTGCACTTAACTGACGGTGTTGCTGCTTGGTAAGTGTCAGTGGGAACTGCGCAGGCACTGCCACTTCGTTGTCGCGCCACGTATTGATGTCCAGTGTGTCCCGCACAAATAGCCGCAGTGGGTCGATCACCAATTGCTCTATTTGGCCAAGTTCAACAATGTCCAAGTCGGCAACAACACCGCCCACGCTCGACACCGGTTTGCTTGGCGCACCAATTGCAAGTGCCGACTTGAGTGCGCCCGGGTCGTGACTCCATGCAGAGTTTGCGACGATTGCCCCATAGGCAAAGTTGGTGGGGCTCATTGCGTGTCGCGGGTGCGCTACCTCAACGCTAGAGAGATGTGTTTCCGAATCCTTTGTGGCGCCATGCCGCATCGCAAAATCCACAAACTCGGCAAGCGGGGTTGCCAAAGGAAGCATCGTGTTGTTCCTGATGCTGGTTGCCGTGCACGAAACAATGAACCGATCATTTGCCGAGAGCATCGCATCGAGAAAGCTTCGACGAATCTCCAGCCTTGAGTCGCTATCGCCCAATAGGCGCTGGCGTTCGACAAGATCGTCGCCTTCGGCTTCCGACCCACCAAGTGCGGTGTCATCAAAGCCCAATACGCACACCACTCGATAAGGCACGCCTCGCAGCGGCACCATAGAAGTAGCAGTTATGGCCCCGGTTCTCAAGGGTTGACGTCCTGCCGCCGATGACAAAATGTCGGTGACCAACACCTTTACATCGTTAAACGGAACAGGCGTCTCGTTTGCGGCCGCGCGCAAAGTATCAATTTGTTGGAATGGAATAGCAAGTTCGTCGCTGTCTTCTCCGCACAGTTGGATGAGCGCGGTTTCCAACATGTCGCACCAAGCGCCTACCGAATGATTGCTTGTTGATGCGCCATCAAGTTGCAGCACGGTGTTAAAAATCGAGATCAGCGCAGCGATGTTGTCGACATCTGCCAAGTCCACATCGGCCAGTGGCACTACTCCACCCAATTCGGATTTTGCAGAGGCATCGGGAAGTACGGCCCCAAGAATCATTCGCTCCAGGCCCAACTTCCAGCTGTGTGCCTCGGTAGCGCCCGCATGCAAACCATTACGTATTCGCTGTTGAGAGTCAAGCCCCCAACGAATATTGGTTCGCTCGATGTAGCGCTCCCATACTTCAACTGTCTCTGAGTTCAGCCTGAGGTGTTCAAGCACCAAGGGCGAAGTGGCCACAGTCATCATGTCGTCAACCGAATATCGTGAACCGATTAGGTGTAGCAAGTCTGCAAGCAACTCTGCACCCGCGCTCACTTCACGAATTCCACGGTCGGCCACCACTAATGGCAACTGCACCCCATTAATAGATCGAGCGAATGTGGCCTGCAAGTGTGGCGCAGCTGCCGCGATGTCGGGGCACAGCACCACCACTTCATGTGGTTGCAAATCGGGTAATTCGTTAAACGCATGAAGAATTGCATCGTGCAACACTTCGGCCTGGCGTGCAATATTGTGACAGCGATGAATTGAGACCGAAACGTCGCTGGGTTCGTGTTTTTGATGCGGCGCGATCAATGTTGTGGTCACCGTTTGTTGCATCCGGTGCAGGAGATAGCTGTCATTCGAACCAACCAGAGGCGGCTGAGATGTAGGAACCAGCCCTTGTGAAGCCAACATTAATTGCGCATCGTGCGCGCCACGCAACCATGCGAATACCAATGGGTCGACATCATCCGGCAGGTCTACATCTGTTCGCACAGGGACAAGGCCGGGCGTCTCGGACATCGAAGACAACCAGCGTTTTTGCAAAGGAGCAGATGGGTGCACCAACAACACGTGCACATCGCTCTTTTTCGCAAGATGTTGCAGCACTTGTATCTGTTGCAGATTCAACGTCTGTAAGCCCGCAACCAAAATGCTCGAGGGAACTTGCGCGGTTGCTTCAAGATCACGAGCTGGTGGGCTTGGTTCGTTAATCAACTTCCTTACTTCTCGCCACAAGTGAAATTGCCAAACGTCGGATGGCGAGAGGCTATTAATCACTCGCTCGCCAGAACGAACATCGTCATTGGCGGTTGGGCTGAGAACGGGAATCCCCTCTTCCCATTTGCGAATCATGGCTGGTCGTCGCATGTGATAGCGATCAAAGCGGTCGGCGATGGCTCGTGCCGCAAGCAAAGGCCCACCCGCACGCGCAATATGAACGTCGTAGGCGTTGGTTCCCGCCAACACCTGCAACACACTAAAAGTGAGGTGCTCTACAGCCCACGGATCTACTCCGCTGCGGGTATGCAGCAAGCGATTGAGGGTGCCAGGGAAAGAAATGTCCACATTGGCAACCACCCCATCCAACGCACCAGGTTTGCTTACACCCAGTCGAGTAGCAAGCTGTGAAGTAAGCCAGGCCTTGACGCCCATTGTTGGCACCACAATGTGCTGACACTCAAATATGTCCTGGGCTGAGGCCAGGAAGGCTGCGGCCGGCTCGCAGATGTCGTCAAGACGACTGACGTATTCAATCCGCATCGACATTGGCACTAACGGTAGTTCGTGGGTGCCACACTCAATCAGCCAGTGGGGCGCTCTTCTCTCAAGTTTTGCCTTCGTATAACAACCGTTGTTGCCAGCACCGCAGCAGCAACGATCAATAGTTGCCCGAGCATGGCCGGCAAGCCAACCCAATCGGCCAGAAGCGATCCCCAATTTCGTAGGCCGTCGCGGGGCGAATAAGCCTTCTTGCCTACGAGCATGCCTGCAATACCAACGATGAGCAATACGGCCGCATTCATTGCAAGCACCTCAAACCAGCTTGAAATGGCCGATGACTTACGAATGATTTTGCCGGTCTTTGCAACTTTGCCAATCTTTACCAGTTTGGCCACCTTCGAGATTTTTAGCAGCCGAGGAATAATCAAAAGTGGCGATGCCGTAAGCACGTTGTCACCTTCGTTGATTAACAGCGTGACTGGTGATGAAGCAAGCACAATGATTACTTCAAGCTTGTGACCAAGCAGCCATTGCCTTTTCTTATCGGCCAGCCAAGTGAGAATGGCTACCTCAAACAAGAAGAAGAGCCAGATGACGACGCCAGCGATTTCGGCATAGATCAGTAAGTCATGATTCTTTGATGACTGAATGTAGACAACTGGAATTGCAGCCAGAGCAGCAATAAGCGCGCCAAATTGCAGACGTTTCTCTAATGGCGAATAGTTATCCGAGCTTGCCATGGCTTTTCCTCATACTGGTGGTTGTACCACCACGAGAATACTCTGAGGCGCTAAAAATCACCTTCGTCGAACTATTCGAAGGCATCACGTGCAACACTGAAGCGCCGAAGTACCGCTGAGTAATGATCTAGCCTGAGGACAGCAACGTTGCTGAAAGGGGAATGTATGACAATGGCGTCATATAAGAACTATTCGGCGCTCGAAGCAGCCGAACTCCGTGTTCGCGAGGCTGGCGAGTGGCTGAAATTGGAAGACGGCTTGATCGAAACGATCGTCGCCCCGCGAAGAATTATTGAAGTGGCAATTCCATTTCGGCGTGATGATGGAAGCCGAGACCAACTCACTGGTTGGCGTGTGCACCACAACACCACGCGCGGGCCAGCAAAAGGCGGGATTCGTTATCACCACGAAGTAAACCGCGAAGAAGTTATCGCTCTTGCCATTGGTATGTCGTTGAAGACGGCCATTGCGAACCTTCCATTGGGCGGTGCGAAGGGCGGTGTGTGCTTCGACCCGAAGCAGTATTCGATTGGTGAAATTGAGCGCATCACGCGGCGATACGTGTCCGAGATTGCTTCCTTCCTTGGGCCCGACCGCGACGTGCCAGCGCCAGACGTTGGTACCAATGCGCAGATCATGGCGTGGATCATGGACCAATACTCCACAGGTGTTGGCCACGCCACACCAGGTGTAGTGACGGGCAAGCCGATCGAACTGGGTGGCTCGCTTGGGCGCGAATCGGCAACGGGCCGCGGTGTCGTTGAAGCTGCTGCATTGATGCTCGGCAAAATGGGCATGTCACTTGAAGGCAAAAAGATTGCCATTCAGGGCTACGGGCAAGTGGGTTCGTGGGCTGCACGCCTCGCATCCGCTCGTGGCGCACTCATCGTGGGACTTTCCGACGTTGGTGGCACCATCTACGACGCCAAAGGCCTCAACTTGAAGGCAATCGATCAGGCATACCGTGAAGGCGCGAA
>Ga0209550_10004489_pt1 | contig 13228 bp, 3 predicted proteins | sample LauGreSuBDMM15SN_2_FD_187567 | JGI IMG/M metagenome (GOLD analysis project Ga0209550, IMG submission 187567) | Freshwater lake microbial communities from Lake Michigan, USA - Su13.BD.MM15.SN (SPAdes) (version 5) | ecosystem: Environmental > Aquatic > Freshwater > Lake | place: Lake Michigan, USA... | reverse complement strand
GCGCTAGTGCTGGCACTGGCACCGCAGCCGGCAGTAGCGCCGTCGCCGGACGAAGCGGCGGACGCGGCGGCGGCGGACGCGGCGGCGGCGAACGTGGCGGCGGCGGCCACTGCGACAGCAGCGGCGGCGGCAGCGGCGGCGGCGGAGGTGCTTCATGCTCTTCGCCCGCCTTCACGGCCGCCTACAACGCCACCCTCGCCGCGCAAGCTCCGCCCGCCCGTTCGCTCCTGCCACTCAATTATTGCTCGGAGATTGCGTACGCCTCCGGCATCCTTCCGCAGCCGTCGTCGGCGCTCGGTAGCACGGCGGGTCGCTCGGCAGCGGCTGTAGCCGGGCTGTCGGCGGAGGGGGTGGCGGGGCTCTCGGCGGTGGCCGCGGAGCGGCTGCGTCTCATCAAGGAGCTGCCGGCGCCACGGATGCTGCTGCACGACCTTCGCTATTCCGCAGATCAGCTCCACCCTCTCGCCGGCAGCTGCGGCTTCAACGGCGGACTCGGCGGCGGCGGAATGGACGGCGGCGGCGGTGGCGGCAGTGGTGGCGGCTTTGGAAGCGGCTTCGGCGGCTCTGGCAGCGCCGGCAGCGCTGCCGGCGCTGCCGGCTTGGCGCCTCTGCCGCCTCTGCCGCCTCAGCCGCCCCTTTTGGTGCCTCCGGTGCCTCCCTCGGCGCTGCTCTCGCGTCGCTTCTGAGAGAGGTCTTCACTCGAAGAGAAGGGTCGTCACCACGGGACGCTCATGGCGACGCTCATACCGATCGTACGGTCAAGATACAGGATCAAGAGAATACTGAATAGGTCGCCCGAGAAGAGACCGGGCACGAGCTCGAACCGAACATGCACGGGCATGGACTTACGTGCACATCATGGACGCAACGAGCATGTCTTGTGGAACTGGACATGACGGAGCGGCGAGGACGGAGCGGAGACGAGAGGCTACTTCCAAGAAACTTCCAAGGCCCCGACAGGTGGGCGGGTGCGACGCCGACGGGAAACGAAGCGTGCGTGGAGCTCGCTTTGCAGAGAGTGCACTATTCCCAAAGTGCATAGAGGCAGAAAAGCGGTGAGAAATGCTTGTTCGGAGGGGATCGCGCCGGAGCGGATGATCTGAGGAACGATCAGGAACACCACTGGAGGTGGATGGTGTACAGGAGGTAGCGTTTTCGGGCGGCGCTGTGCCGCGTGTGGCGCTGAGCTGGCGATGCCGAGGTGAGGTGGTGTGATACGCCGGCGTTCACGTGATAAGTTTTTCTTTTTGCGCCGAGGAGCTCTGCCGCAGAGTGTCGGCAACACGGCACCAAGGCTGCACCTGCACGCGTCGCCACGCTAGTCGTCCGGACCCTCGGCGTCGCGCGATACGCAATAAGTCGGGCGGCCACACTCACAGTGAGTCACGCTTGCCGGTTGACGCTAGGAGTAGGACGAAGGACCGCACGAAACCCGCCCTTAGCATGCGCTGTTACGTAAAGTAGTGCTCCAGGCGACCTAGTAAACCCCGGTTTCCGCACTCAGTGTCTACCGCACTCGTGTGCGACGTGTGGATGCAACCATGCAACGTACCGGAGTGCGCGGAGAGGGCGAGAGGCAGACAGGGGGTCACGACGTTCCTCAACTTGTACTTTGCGGGGCCCTCTCCTCTCTTCTCTCTCTCTCTCTCTCTCTCTACTTCTCCGGTTTGCATGCCTCTGTAGTATGGTGGAAGAAAGTGCAAAGTCTGAATCGTGCAGTCATTTTCCCATGGTGCAAGATATGCATGACCATCGCAGTTGAACCGTTCCGATGTGCGATCTCGCAGTTCGACGGGACGTGCAGGGTCGCCAACGTATCGCCAACGGTTCAGACCACGCCAGGGCTGCCGCTGCGCTGCCGCCGCCATCAGTTGCACTAGCGCCTCCCTCTGCCGCCGCCATCAGTTGCACTAGCGCCTCCCTCGGACCTTGCCTCAGTCCCTCCGCTGGTCCGCGCGCGCCCATGATGCCACCTTGCTTTTCATGATGCCACCTTGCACGTGTCGATCTCGTCCCCGGAGATATCATCCCCGGGCTTCTCGCCGTTCAACTCGACGTCCTTTCCGGGCGAAGCGCCATCCTGAGCGCCACCACCCGCGTCCGCTCGACTCGCGTCGCCTCGGCTGCCTGAGATCGGGATCTTACATTCCCCACAGTCGCCTCGGCTGCCAGAGATCTCCGGGGACGAGATCGGGATCTTACATTCCCCACAGTAGCGCTTGGCGCCCAGCCCCAGCGCTGTGAGCTCCTCTTGGGTGAGATTGTGCTTCGCCCACGCGCCACTCTCCGTCAGGGGACGACACTCGCGGCACTGCCCACTCATGCCGTTGCATCGAAACATGGGTCGACCGGTCAGAGGATCCGACTTGCTCGTGTGGACCTTGTCTCCAGGTCCAAAGGAGAGCCCACGATGGCGTGGGCGCAGCGGCGGCTGCACCTTGAGCTGCTCCTCCCACGCCTGCTGTTCACAGCTCTTCGAAGGCGGCGCTCCGCACGGCCAGAGACCGCCCGCGACGGCGCCCCACGAGTCCGTACCCTCGTACCCGAAAGGCACACCCGCTGGCATGCCGACCGGGGCACACACGGGGCCACTCATCGCGCCGCTCTTGGAGCCGCTCATCGGACCGAGAACAGGACCGCTCATAGGGGCAGGGCCGATCATCACAGGGCCACAGACCATGCCCCCAGGGCTACAGACCATGCCCCCAGGGCTACCGACCATGCCCCCAGGGCCACCGACCCGACCGCCCAGACTACCTACAGGGGCGCCGCCCATACCCATCGAGCCTTGGTGTGCATGCATCGAACCTGCATGCATCGAACCTGGTTGAGTCCACGTGGACTGCGGCCATCCGGGGGCCTGGGCGGCCTGCTGCTGCTGCTGCTGCTGCTGCTGCTGCTGCTGGTACTGGTACTGGTACTGCTGCTGCTGCTGCTGCTGCTGCTGCTGCTGCTGCTGCTGCTGCTGCTGCTGCTGCTGTTGCTGCTGCTGCTGATGCTGCTGATGCTGCTGCTGCTGCTGCTGCTGCTGCTGTTGCTGCTGCTGCTGATGATGATGATGCTGGTAGTGTTGTTGCTGATGCTGGTACTGCGGCTGCTGCTGCTGCTGCTGGTACTGCGGCTGCTGCGGCTGCGGCTGCGGCTGCGGCTGGTGGTACTGCTGCTGGTACTGCTGCTGGTGCTGCTGGTACTGCTGCTGGTATTGTGGCTGTGTTTGCGGCTGCTGGTACTGCGGCTGTGTCTGCGGCTGCTGGTACTGCGGCTGCTGCGGCTGCTGCTGCGGATGCTGCGGCGGCTGCTGGTGCTGCTGGTGCTGCTGGTGCTGCTGATAGTGCTGCTGGTAGTGCTGCTGGTAGTGCTGCTGCTGCTGCTGCTGCTGCTGCTGCTGCGGCTGCTGCTGCTGCGGGAGCTGCGCCCGGTGGAGCTGCGCCTGCTGCGCCTGCTGGCCCCACTCCTGTGTGTGCTGCTGCGGCTGGTGCGCTTGGTGCGCTTGGCGTGCCTGCTGCGAGAGCAGCTTCAGCGGATGCTGCGAGAGCAGCTGCGATTCAGGAATCGATTGCATGGGGGGCGACGAGAAGTGGGACTGCAGTGGCGGCGTCGGCGGCGGCGACAGCGCTGTGGCGGTGGCGGCAGCGGCGGCGGTGTGCGACGAACGCACAAGTGGAATGCCCTCGTCGTCGGCCGCCGCGCGCGCCGCCTCCGCCGCCGCCTCCAGGGCCTCCGCCGCCGCCTCCACGGCCGCCACTGCCACCGAAGCCGCCGTCGCTGCTACGGAGTCCCCCATCTCCACCTCGGATGAAAGCGTTGTTCTGGGTGCATCGTGGACCACCGGGGTGCGCTGACTGCCTAGTTTGGCTACGCCGCGCTCGCCATAGCCATTCGCCGCTGGTGGATGTTGCGACGAAGACGGAGGCGCCGTTGGCTGCGGCGGCGGTCGGCGCGCGCGCGTGGCACCAGGCATGGTGGCGAGCGCGGCGAGCGCGTCGGCGGCGAGCGCGGCGGCGTCGGCGGCGTCGGCGGCGGCTGCGTCGGCGGCGTCGGCGGGCGCGGCGGCGAGCGCGTCGGCGGGCGCTGGGGCGCCTCCTTGGTACTCATAGGCAGCATCAGCTGCTTCCAACGCATAGCGGAAGGCCTGGTGCAGAACAGCCCAACGCGGCGCTCCACTTGGCTCGTTTCCCCACACAGTAGGCGAGCGCAGCTCGCAGTTTGCATGCGGTATGTACGGCATCAGCGAGCTCATCGGCAACGCCGCCTCGTCACCCGTGCCGACGAACTCGACCGCACAACGGTAGCTGGGCTCTTGCGGCGATGTGACGTGTGGCGTGATGAGTTTGGGGCGTGCGGCGGCACGCTCAACGTCGACGACTCGTGCAGGCCATGCAGGCATCCCAGGGACGCGCGCCCACACGAACGAGCCCACGCTCAGGGCCTTGGGCGGCGTCGGGTGCCCGTTGCCGCCTGCGAGCATGCCGTACGAGAGTGCCGCCCGGCTCGTGAGGCTCCTCCCGTAGCTGGCAGGGCTCACGTCCCCGTCGCTGTCGTCGGGGTCGCTGTCCTCTTGCGAAGCGCGCGAGCGCCGATGCATGGCTACACGCTTGCGGCTCCGGATGCCGTTCCCGTCCGCGAGCATCGGATGCACGTCGTTCGAGTGGCCATGGTGCCCGTTGTGAGCGAGCTGAGAAGCACCGAGCAAACGCTCCGCCGCGAGGTACCGTGCGTACACGAGTGCCGCGTGCTCAGCCACGGCGAAGTTGCCCAGGTTGTGCCGATAACCACGATCGCTGACTTCTGCCTTGAACTTGCGCCGATTGCGGCTCACACCGCGGAAGCCAGTTTCATTCTTCGAGCGGAGCAACACGATGCCCTCAGCCTTGGCTGCTTCGTTCGCCTCTTCCGCTGTCAGATGTGGTCGGAGTAGTGGGCCGTCGAGCGCGCTGTGCTCGTCTGGGTCCCAATCAACCGGCTCGCCGCCGCCGCGCATGCTGCCGTCTCGAAGACTTGCACCATTTTTCTCCATGACACTCACCAAGCCGGCTCGGAAGGAATCCAAAAAAAGGGGGTTTCCTGAGAAGAAATCATCTAGCTAATCGTGATGAGAAGAAGAAATGAGAACCTGGGGATTTACGAGGATATTATCCTTCATGTTAATGTGAAACGCAGTGATGAAAAAAATAACTTTGCCGACCATCTAGATCGACTCTCAAAATGTGAGAGAACGTCCCACAGAAACAGATAAAATTGTCAAACGCCAACTTCTAGTTGTGGAAGGAACGTCTGCATCTCGCGAGACACACTCCGATCACTCCGACACAACCGAGGTTTGGCTTTGGGACGGCCCGCCACGGTCCGACGTGGACGTCCGAGACGCACCACCCTTTTTGGCGGCCGCCATGCCAGCGGCCGCGCGCAGCCCGTAGTGCTGCGCGGCGGCGGCTCGCATCGTGACGCACGCCTTCTCGGGCATCGGGCGCAGGCCAAGCGCGTGCCGAAAAGAGCTGACGCTGTCTGCGGCGAGCAGGGCGCTCGTCACGGCGCTCCCTGTCGAGACGAGCCCGGGCCGCACTGCGATTGGCGAGTTCGCGTGGATTGCGTGGATTGCGTTGATGGCGTTGATTGCGTTGATTGGCGAGGTCGCGGGCGGTGGCGTCACTGCTGCGCCGTTTCGCGTCGCCACCTTGCGACGCCACGCATTGATCGGCCGAGGCGCCCGCTCGAACCACGCGTACTCCCCGAGCTCGATGGCGAGCTCAGCAGCGGGGATCGGCTCGAGAAGTTCGGACGCGTAATTGGGCATCTTATCGCTCGCCCCGAGGAGAAGGACTCCATTGGGAGTCAGCCGACTCGCCATCGCGGTCACCGCCCGGCGAGCACCGACGCCTCCGCCATGGTCCGCGGCGTAGAGGAAGATGGAGTAGCGGCACAGGATCAAGTCGTACAGCGTCGTCGCGTGCGGTGAGCTCCCGTTCCCGCCGTGTCGGGCGCCCCCGGCGAGTGCGCCCCCGGCGAGTGGCTCGCCGGCCTCGCTCTGACGAACCTCGCTCTGACGAACCTCGCTCTGACGAACCTCGCTCTGACGAACCTCGCTGGCCTCGCTCTCAGCGCACGTGTCCTCCACCCACCATTCAAGGTCACGGCGCACCGACGACGCCATCGTGAAGCGAGCCTCGCGGCCGAGGTCCCGCCGCGCTGCCTCTGCCCTCGCCTCGGTGCCTGCTGCGCTGCCGCCGCTGCCGCCGCCCGAGAACAAACCGTTTGCAGACGACGAGGCGGTGCGGGAGGGTGAGCACGGAGTCGCAGGACCCTCTTTGGGAACCTCCTGGAAGCAGTGTCGTGCGTACGCTGGTACCTCCGCGAGCTCGGCCGCCAAGTAGACGCTACCCTCGTCTTGCGCCGTCTCCAGAATCTTCGCGCTTCGGTCGGTGCCTACGCCGCTGAAGGCGGGAGCGTGCCCGTAGGCCGCCACAAAGGTCGGCAACACCCACTGTTCATACGCGAGCCGCACTGTAAATAGCTCTTCGCCACTTGAGCAGCCGCAGCTCCAGACACGCAACGGTCGTGGCCGGTGCTGCGTGTGGGGTCGGGGGTCCAGCATCGCGGCGCGCGCGGCGTGAAAGAGGATCCGATTGGCGACGCAGCCCCACGTCGCGTGCCCGTCGCGAAAAAAGGACGTGTTGTGCTGCCAGTCGCGGAAGTCGGTGGGGCGGAGCGTTGGTTTCGCCGGCAACGGAGGAGGCAGCGCCCCTATCCCCGACAAGCGCTCTCTCTTCGCCTCGATAGCAGCCCTGGCAGCACGCAGGCGCGACACCGCCGAGCTGAAGCCCGCCGTAATCTTGAGCGGAGGGGGGGAGCATGGACCCTCTCCATTCCCGAAGCTCCGTGCGAGGGGGAGATGGCCATCTCGGAAGCTCCGTGCGAGGTCGGAGGCGGACGCAGGGCGCTGTGCCAGCACTGCGCTCGCGGCGATGTCGGTGACGGAGGCGCTCAGCGCACCAGGTCGCCCTGCAGCCGCTCCTTGGCCTGGAGCCACGATGCCCAGCGCGACTGGGACGAGTGCCATTGGCGCTCGAGCATTCCCCACAGCTCGGGCATTCCCCACAGCTCGGGCAGTCCCCACAGCTCGGGCAATCCCCACAGCTCGGCGACCGGCTGGCTCAGCCTCCGAGATCTCGTGGGACGAGATCGTGGGGCGCGTCAAAGGGCACGCGAGCTCTAAAGCCACACCCGCCTTCGGCGGCTCAATAGGCTCAATAGGCTCAATTCGGCTCTCCACGGGGCTCTCAGTCGTCGCGAGGAGACTCTCCTCGTCCTCTCGCTCGCCCGGCGTTCCCCACAGCTCGCCCGGCTTTCGCACGATCGCCTCGAGCTTACGCTTGCATGCCTCGCCAGGGTGTGAGCGGCTCATTGATGTTGGCGGGGCCTGCTGAGGACTGCGGGTGCCCACCGGCGCTAGAGGCCTCTCCGAGCCTCGACTCCTCCGTGGTGGCTCAGCATCCGCTGCCGTGGGTGGCTGCTGCCGAGGACTTGAGGCTCCGCTGAGATCGGTGGCTCCGTAGGGATCTCGGATCTCGATCCCGAGATCGGTGGCTCCGTAGGGATCTCGGATCTCGATCCCGTACGCCTGCCAAGCCCTCCCGCCTTCGATCGGCGCCGGCACGGTGATGGCAGCTAGAGGAGGCTTGGCTGCACGAGCTGCAGTGCACGTGCACAGCTCCTTGGAGCCGCGGCAGACTGAGCATTCGCTGGCCGAACAATGGCAAAGGTTCATCGGGACGCGGCAGTTTGAGCATGTGGGCCTTGGGATGACACTCCGCGGACTGTGTGAGCCGCCGAGCGACGCGGAGAGCCCACCAGGACGCGCCATTGACAGAGCTACGCTGCCGCCGCTCAGCTTCCGCAGCTGTTGGCCGCTCAAGAGGCCCGGCCATACGTCCGCTGGTGTTGGTGGCTCGTCCTCGGCCTCCTCGTCTGAGGACGAGGAGGGCTCTACGACCTGCGTAAAGAGGTCCAGGATGCCCATGCACGGGCTCGAAGGTAGCCGATAAGGAGGCGGCGGAGAAGATCGCAGCCGAGAAGGCCGCCGAGAAGGCGGTGGCCGAGAAGGTGGCCGCTCGGACAGGACCGATCGCCTTCGGAAACTCGCGAAGTGTAACGTGCAGAAGTAACGGACGCTACCGAAACTGTTCGATCGTGCTCCGGAGTCACACACAAAGTCAGTCAGTACCCCAACCCTGGTCCAGCTACATGTACAAGTACAAGTACTGACGCTGACTGTGTGTGACGGGAGCCCACGAGTCATGACGAGTATAGTGCACTGTCACCTGCCACACACACCACCGCGCATCCGTACTCAGTCCCAGCATCACAAATCACATGTCCACCCCCCGTCGACGCGCACGCTCTGCCACATGAGGGGTGCATGGAAAATATAGCAGAGAGCGGTCCTCGGGGGAGTCTCTCACTGCGCGACCGCCCTCGGCTGGACAGCGGCGGCGGCGGCATTCGCGAGCTCTTCAGCGAGTTGCTCGCCGATCACACGCTTGTAGTCCGTCGGCATCACCTTGACGAAGTGCGGCAGCGTGGACTCGAAGTTGGCGAGCACTCCCGCGGCGACCGTCGAGCCTGTCTTGGCAGCGTGCTCGGCGAGCAAGGCGCGTACCTCCTCGGCCTCCTGCGCCGTCTCAATCCGCTCAAGCTCCACCATGCCCGTGTTCACATTCGGGCCGAAGCTGCCCGTCGGGTCGAGGACGTATGCGATGCCGCCCGACATGCCCGCACCAAAGTTGATGCCCGTCGAGCCGAGACACACGACGCGCCCGCCCGTCATGTACTCACACCCGTGGTCGCCCATGCCCTCGACGACCGTCCATGCGCCCGAGTTACGCACGCAGAAGCGCTCGCCCGCCTTGCCACGGAAAAAGGCGCGGCCGCTCGTGGCACCGTACAGCGCACAGTTGCCCAGGATGACGTGCTCCTCGGGTACCAGGCCGGAGGCGATCACCTCGTCGCCCGGCGAGATGGCAATCACACCACCCGAGAGGCCCTTGCCGCAGCCGTCGTTCGCGTCGCCCTTGACGTGGAAGGTGACGCCCTTCTGAAGCGTGAACCCAAACGACTGGCCCGTGTGCCCGGTCATCTTGACGACGATCGAGTCCTCGGGCAGGCCCTGCGGATGCACCTTCGTCAGGGCATTCGAGAGCATCGCGCCCACGGAGCGGTTGCGGTTGTTGATCGGCATCTCCGTCACCATTGGCGTACCGTCCTTGAGCGTCCGCGCCGCGCGCTGGATGAGCACGTCATCGAGCAGGTTGTGGCCCTCAGGCGAGATCTCAGCCGGGTAGGGCTGCAGGCCGGTCGCATCGGGCGAGAAGTGGTCCTGCTTCATGGTGTTGACCTGCGGCTCGCCCGGCGCGAGCGCCGCCGCGGGCGTCAGGATCGGACCGAGATCCAGTGTGCGCGTCTTGTCAGTGAGAGTGCTCTCATCGACGCGGAGTAAATCCGAACGGCCGACCATCTCTTCGATCGAGCGCATGCCCAGTTTAGCCATGTAGCCGCGCATCTCCTCCGCCATCAGGAAGAAGAAGTTGATCACGTGCTCGGGCTTGCCTGCGAACTTGGCGCGCAGCTCAGGGTCCTGGGTTGCGATGCCCACCGGGCACGTGTTCAGGTGGCACTTGCGCATCATGATGCACCCGAGCGCGATCAGCGGCGTGGTCGCGAAGCCAAACTCCTCGGCGCCGAGCATGGCGGCGATCACGACGTCGCGACCAAACTTGAGCTGCCCATCGCTTTGGAGCACGATGCGCGAGCGCAGCTTGTTGAGCACGAGCGTCTGGTGGGCCTCGGCCAGCCCGAGCTCCCAGGGCAAGCCCGCATGCTTGACGCCCGTCCACGCGGCCGCGCCGGTGCCGCCATCGCCGCCCGAGACGACGATGTGGTCCGACTTCGCCTTGGCGACCCCCGCCGCGACGACGCCCACGCCAACCTCCGACACGAGCTTCGTCGAGACGCGCGCGGTCCGGTTTGCGGACTTGAGGTCGTGGATGAGCTGCGCGAGGTCCTCGATCGAGTAGATGTCGTGGTGCGGCGGCGGCGAGATCAGACCGACCCCGCGCGTCGTGCCGCGCGTCTTGGCGATCAGCTTCGTCACCTTGTACCCCGGCAGCTCGCCTCCCTCGCCGGGCTTGGCACCCTGCGCCATCTTAATCTGCAGCTCGTCCGCGTTGGTAAGGTACTCGGCGGTGACTCCGAAGCGACCCGACGCGATCTGTTTGATCGACGAGCGCCGGTTGTCGAGGAAGCGCTTCGGGTCCTCGCCGCCTTCGCCCGTGTTGGACTTGCCGCCCAAGTGGTTCATCGCGATGGCGAGCGTCTCATGGGTCTCAATCGAGATCGAACCGAGCGACATCGCGCCCGTGCAGAAGCGCTTCACGATCTGCTGCGCAGACTCGACCTCGGAAATGTCAATCGGCGCCAGGTCGTCGCGGAAGGTGAGCAGCCCACGCAGCGACGTCTCCTTGACGGTCTCGGCCATCCCGCGCACGTAGTCCTCGTACGCCTTTCGGCTGTTGGTGCGCGCGGCGAGCTGCAGCGCCGCCATGCCCTGAGGTGTGTTGTAGTGCTTCTCGGCGCGCGGGTTGTTCAGGCCGTCGCGGTAGTGGTAGTCGCCCGGATTGGGAAGCATCACGTCGCTCACCGAATCCTTGGGCCATGCCCACGCGTGCTGGCGCAACAGGTCGTGCTGGAAGTGTTCGAAGCCGATCCCACGCAGGCGCGAGGGCGTGCCCGCGAAGCACGTCTCCATGACCTCGGGCCCGAGCCCGACTGCCTCGAAGATCTGCGCGCCCTTGTAGCTCTGCACCGTCGAGATCCCGATCTTGGCCATCACCTTGAGCATCGCCTTGCCTGCCGAGTACCGGTAAGTCTCGAGAAGCTCCTCCTCGACGAGGCTCGGGTCGCCGTGGAAGGCGCCGACGGCCGCGTACGCGCCAAAGGGGCACACGCCGTCCGCGCCGTACCCGACGAGAGTGCAGAAGTCATGCGGCTCGAGCGCATCGCCCGACTCGACGATGAGGCCAGTCTGGGTGCGGGCCTGCGTCCGGATCAGATGCTGGTGCACGGCGCCCGTCGCGAGGAGCGACGGGATCGGCAGACGGTCGCGCCCGGCATTGCGGTGCGAGATGACGAGCAGGGGTGCGCCACCCGAACGCACGGCCGCCTCGGCCTGCACGCAGAGCGTCTCGATCGCGCGCTCGAGCGCGTCGGGCGCCGCGGCCGCCTCGGCCACCGGCAGCGACGCATCCAGTGTGACCGCCTTCCAGCCGCGGTGGGCGTGCGACTTGATCGCGGCCATCTCCTTGGGAGAGAGCACGGGGTGGGGCAAAAAGAGGCGCGCCGCATGGGCCTCGCTCGCGTCGAGTAAGTTCTGCTCCGGGCCGACGGGGCACACGAGCGACATGACCACCTCCTCGCGGATTGGGTCGATCGGGGGGTTGGTCACCTGGGCGAAGAGCTGCTTGAAGTAGTGCGAGGGCGGCTTGGGCTGCTGAGAGAGGACGGCGAGAGGCGTGTCCACGCCCATCGAGCCCAGGCCCTCCTTGCCCGCGACCATCGCCGCGATCAGCACGTCGACGCCCTCCTTGGTGAACCCGAACATGGAGAGGTGTGAGTTGAGCTCCTCCCTCGGCGGGGGCGGCTCGGGTGTGACGCCGGCCGCGGCCGCCTCGGCCTGCCACGCGTCGAGACGGCGCGGCGCGTTCTTCATCCATTGGGCGTATGGCTGCTGCGTCGAGACCTTCTGCTTGAGCTCGGCGTCGGGGATGATGCGCTGCTGGTCAAAGTCGATCAGGAACATCTTGCCAGGCTCGAGGCGCGCCTTGATCGCGATGTTGGCCTCGGGCTCGTCGATCAGCACGCCCACCTCCGACGACAGGAGCACTCGATCATCGTGCGTCACGTAGTAGCGCGAGGGGCGCAGCCCGTTACGGTCGAGGCACGCGCCCACGTAGCGCCCGTCGGTGAAGGCCATCATCGCCGGCCCATCCCACGGCTCCATCTGCGCCGACATGAACTCGTAGAATGCGCGCTTCTCCTCCGATTGGCCGGGCTTGTAACGCCACGCCTCCGGGGTCATCATCATCACCGCCTCGTGGATCGGGCGCGTGCCCGCGTGGACGAGCAGCTCAGCGACCGCGTCGTAGTTGCCGCTGTCCGACGTGTCGTCCGAGCAGATCGGCTTGAGCGCGTCGAGTTGAGCGCCAAAGTACGGCGACACGAGGGCCGCCTCCCGCGAGCGCATCATGTTCTTGTTGCCGCGCAGCGTGTTGATCTCCCCGTTGTGGCAGAGCGAGCGGAAGGGCTGTGCGCGCGCCCACGACGGGAAGGTGTTCGTCGAGAAGCGCGAGTGCACGAGCGCCAGGTGGCTCGCATAGTCCGGCGACTGCAGGTCCTTGAAGTAGCCCCACACCTGCTCGGGCGTCAGCTGCCCCTTGTACACGATCGTGGAGGTCGAGAGGCTGTTCACGTAAAAGTCCTCGTGGGACGGCTCAGCGTGGACGGCCTTGGTGGCGAGCTTGTGGAGACGATAGAGCTCGCGGTTGAAGTCGGCGCTCGACAGGCCCGCCTTCGGCGACACCAGCAGCATCTCCGAGTGCGGCTCGCTCTCCAACGACGTCGGGCCGAGCTCCGAGTTGTCGACGGGCAGCGGCCGCCAGCCGATGAGCCCGAGGCCCTGGGCGCGCATCTGGGACTCGACGATGCCCTTGCACGCCGCAATGGCGGCCGGGTCCTTGGGGAAGAAGATGTTGCCCGCCGCGTACTCGCCCGCCGGCGGCAGCGTGATGCCCAGCTCGGCTTTGACCGCCTTGCGCAGGAAGCCATCGGGCATGCCGGTTAGGATGCCGGCGCCGTCGCCCGAGGCGGGATCGCAGCCGCAGCCGCCGCGGTGCGCCATGCGCACGAGCATCACGTTCGCGTCACTCACGATCGAGTGGCTCGCCTGGCCCTTTAAGTGCGCGACCATGCCAACGCCGCATGAATCGACCTCGCGCGCGGCGTCGTACAGCCCTTGCGGCTTCGGGAAGCGCGAGAGCGACGGCGGGTTGCGCGTCGAGAGGCTGCGGGAGCCGGCGGCGACGGGTCGCGCGAGCTGGCGCAGCCGGACAAGCAGCCGCTCCTCCCTGATAAACAGCATCATGCCGAGATTTTGCACGATGCCGTGAGGTCTCAGAAA
>Ga0209550_10004488_pt1 | contig 13228 bp, 4 predicted proteins | sample LauGreSuBDMM15SN_2_FD_187567 | JGI IMG/M metagenome (GOLD analysis project Ga0209550, IMG submission 187567) | Freshwater lake microbial communities from Lake Michigan, USA - Su13.BD.MM15.SN (SPAdes) (version 5) | ecosystem: Environmental > Aquatic > Freshwater > Lake | place: Lake Michigan, USA... | reverse complement strand
TGCATCGAAAGCAGCAGTAGCAGCAGGCACAGCGGCACTTGCGGCACTTGCGGCACTTGCAGCAACAGTGCCGACAGCGGCGCCAGCGGCGCCAGCAATGGCGGCGGCGATTCCCCGTTTTTCAGCAGCTTTTTCAGCAGCAATTTTTTCAGCAGCTTGTTCATGCCCCGTTGTGACCCATTCGGGGACCCATTCCACCGAGCCGTCCTTCACGGCCGTCTTCTTTGGCATGGACCGAGTACCCATTAGAGTACCCATGGAGCGCATTACGTGTGCCATTCTTCGAGATTGGCGTGCCAGGACGCTGGCCGTCTTGCGCACGGCGTTCGCCATCCTCACGTGCTGAGGCGGCTGGGTGAGAGAGGCGATTGCCTGCAAGCCCCTGCTACTTGCATCGAGCACCCGAATCGCGGCACGCGCGACCGCAAGTGACAGCTCAGACGCATACGCCTCGACCGTTTCAAAGACGTGCCGGAGGTCATCCTTGGAGGCGGTGCACAGGGCGTTATCGGCTTCGAGGGTGAGTAGCTCGAGTTTGGGCGCGTACGTAGCCTCCGCGGCTTTCATGAAGCTCGGTGTGGCGTACGGTCGACTGTGCTCCATGACATTGAGCAGCTCCTTAGGCGAGATGCGGTCGATAGAGCAGTCGTATACGGCCGCCTGCAGCTTCGCGTTTACGGCGTCAGCTTGCTTCCACTTCTCCGTTAAGTGCTCCATCAGCGTGAGCGAGGCGCGGCCAGCGTAGCGGCAGAGTACCGCATGCGCCTCATGCACCTCGAAGATGGCCTCCGGAGACATCTCGATCTGAAGCTCGCGATCAGCCTCGGCCTCGAGCTGCGCCTGCACACTCGCGGCCTCCACCACCACAGATTCACTAGCCTCGTCGCGGTGATCTGCGATGGCCTTGCGGATCCGTTTGACGTCGCCTTCCTTTGGCCCCTTGAGAGCCTCTATAATTGCACGATCTGCTATGTCGAGTTTACGCAAGCGCTCAAGCGCCTCGCTCACCACCTCCGCGGAGGCTGTTGACCCGTGAGTACCAATAGCAGCATCTAGTGCTGCTCGATCTGCCCGCGGCGCGTCCTGCAAGGCACAGTTCGAAGTAAACTTCTCGAACCACTGGCGGAGCACTTCCTCCGCGAGGAGCAGCACGCTGGGGCTCGCTGATGGCTGATGCCTCGCAATGATCTCTTGGAGGTCACGCAGAGTGTCCTCGTAGAATCGGCGACTGACCACATCTGGATCGCGCTCCATCGCCTCATACAACGACGAGTCGGATGCCTCAAGAGAGCGCAGCCGCTCCGCCACCTCCTTGAGCGCCGGCTGGGTCGGGCCTTTCCGATGGGCTTCCAAAATGATGGCGAGCTCCGTGGCCTCCTTGACAGGCGCCGCCGCCTTTCGCAGCGCGGCATCGGCAGCAGCCTCGAGCTGCGCAAGCTTCGCGACTGCGTGCTGCAGCAAAGCCGGGCTTGCTTGCTCGCCGTGCTCTGGGATGGCCTGGCGAAGCAACGAGATGCTCTGGGCAGGGCATGCCTGTGGCATGCCCGCCTGCTCAAGGGCGGCGTCGGCCACTTGAATGGCAAGTAAACGCTCCTTTGCGTTGTCCAGCATTTCTTTGCTCGCTGCGGCAGCGTGCATTTCGATGGCAGTGCGCAGCGTCTGCTGATCAGCCGGGGCGGAGCGCAATCCAAAGTCTGCCTCAAGCTTCGCGAGCAGCGAAACAGAGATGTCGACGAGCTTACGGCTTGCGGCGAGCAGGTGCTCTCGCAATGCTCGTTTGAGTCCATCCACCTCACCCGCTTGAATTGCCACTCGCAGCGCCGCGTCTGCTGCGTCGAACCTCTCACTCAAGCAAAGCATCTGTGCCATCACATCGTCCGAGGCGCTGTTGCGGTACTTTTCGCAGAGGTGGTGCGCCGTTGCGGCATCATCCACCTTGCCCATCTCCTCTTTGAGCGCTGCGTCCGCCTCGGCTACTAGACGATGGACAGTTGCCCAAGCGTCCGAAGTCACTCCAGGGCTAGCTCGATCGCCAAACTGCTCGATGGCCGTGTACAGTGCCTTGACGTCAGCCGCCTCCATCTTGATCAGCAGCCGCGCATCCGCTTGGACGATTGCCTCCATCCGGCCACGAGCCTCGGCCAGCACGTCAGCGCTTGCATGGGCCGAATGCTCCGCTAGCACGGCCTGCAGCGCCGCTCGATCATTCGGAGCATCTCGCAGTGCGCGATTGTCCGCGTCGGATGTCAGCCACTGCAAGAGCGTAACTTCGGCCTGCGCATGTAAGCTCGGGCTCGCGCTCTCCCGCTGTTCCTCCACGGCGATGCACAGGACTTTGATGGCCTCTGGCGAGTAGCCTGGATTCATGGCTTCAATGAGAGTCGCATCTGCCTCCTCGATGACTTCGAGCCGCTGCTGCACTTGCTCGAGCAAGCTGGGGGCCGCGCGCCCCCAAAATTCATCCCTTGCCGCCCGCAGCTCCGTCGCATCGACCACGGTGGGGGCCAAAAGGTGTGGCAACAGGCCGCTCAGATCCTCGTCCGCCCTCCACCGATTGAAGACGAGATCGAGGACCGCATGGCAGCGGCGTTCGATCAACTTGGGGTTAGGCCAGCGACGCGTTTCGAGTTTCGAGTGCATACATGTGCACTGCGGTGCCGTCTCCACATCCCAAGAGTCGCCTCCGCACAAGTAGACCTCAAAGGCGCCTAGGCGGCTGCCGACGGCATATGAGCCGACGGAGTCGACTGAAGAGTCGGCTGGAGCGGTCGCCTGCACCAGCACCTCGATACTGTGCTCGCTCGTGTGCGGCGAAATCACCGAGCCGCTCAAGTCTGCGCGCAGTCGCTCGAGGTAGGCATTATACTTGGCCGTGTCGTGCTCCGGCAGCGACAGTTGGTTCTTTCTCGTCGAGCTCGAGCAGCCGGTCTCGATGAGCAACAGGACGCGCGCATGCTTCCCGGAGGACGAGCTTGGCAACCGCTGCTCGTTGAGGATGCGCGATGCACGGTGTGCCATCAACTTCTCGAGGCGGCGAGACGCCTGGCCTTCTCTTAGAAAGTGGATTGAGCCCGGCAGCGCGGTGTGCATCGGAGCCTCACGATGGGTGGACAATGCTGGGGTCTCGTGTAGCGCTCTGGCACGAGGTGCGGGCGGCGCTGAGCGGCCGGCCACAGGCGGTGTTGGCGCCGTGCGGTGAGCAGGTACTCGATGCGATTGTGAGGTACCTGGCAATGGCAGTGCCATACGATACGGTGTCGCAAGAGCGCCTGAAGCTCGAGAGGCGATTTCGATTCGTTCAGCTCCCAATGGTGGTGTGAGGCGTCCATAAAGTGAGTATACGTGTTCGCTGCCGCCGAGCGCTTGCGGCATCGATATGGTCGATATTGGGTGGAGACGGGTGGAGAGACGGCTGGCGACGGCCGGAGCCGCGACGCTTGGCCCTCCTTGGACGCCTCTTGATGCGGATACCGCACGAGCGCTGCCAGGCCCGCTGTGCTGTGTGCTTCTTGAGCTCAAAATAAACAGACGGAACTTCGGATCATGAACCGAAAAGAAATGATAGAACCTGTTTAGAATCTGTGCATGCAAATTTTATGCAAATTTACCGAAACGGCCGTCAAAATGGTTGGACCAAAATGAGAGACTGTCAGTGGACAAGAGATACTATAATTACCGCTTACATTCTAAGGCCAATGTGGACGCGCGCCAATGCCCAGGCCGCTCGCGCCGTCTTTATTTTCGCCTTCCATGCGGATTGTGCGCTTCTTGATTGTATATCGTGTATATCAGTGCTCTCGTTATACGGCACGCCGTCTCTGGTGTTGGCCTTAAGCCGCGCCCTCGGCCTCGCCCTCTTCTTCGCTTCCCATAGCAAAGGCCTGTCCAGGAGTCGAATCGGTCATACCGGTGGTGACAGTAAGTAGAGCTGTCTCGACGGTCTGGACAACCTGTGTGATGGTCTTGCGTGTGCGCCGCTGGGTACGCGTCATGCCATCCCACGCGTTGATCATGTTATGTATGTTGCGCTGTGCGGAATTGTAAGCCTCCACCTGCTGGTTGAGGCGCGAAAACTCGATGAACGACTTGGCTACGCTCGCAACTCCGATAGTCAGCGCCACGTAGGGCACGTAGATGGGACCGATGCTAACCAGGACGGCGCCCGACGACTGAAAGATGAACGTGAAGATTTCGAGGCATTGCAGCTCAAAGGCGCGCCAGGGTGCCGTGCGCATCATGTAGGTGCAGATCGGACGCGCTCTGTACATCATGTAGTCGTCGATTGACATAGCGGTCATCAGATCATCGCGAATCTTGGGAAGCCGTTCGCCGCCGTCATCATCGGAGGCTCGGCCGCCACCGCCGCCGCCGCCGCCGCCGCTGCCCCCCTCTTCGGCTTCGATGAACGAGGTGTCGAGCCGCTCGGTGCGCCCGCCCGCTACCTGCTCGGGCATCTCCTCCTCTTTCACCGGCAATCCCGTCATTGCTGAAGATACTTCGGTGACGATACCTCGGAGCCGATCCCCACGGGCCTTGAGATCACGGATGAGCCGCATCTCGAGGCTTGTGCGCGTCTCGCTCGATTCCCGCGCCTCCGCAGCCGAATTTCCGTTGGCAGCGCGTTGCTGCTTAACGAACTTGTTCATGCGGCTCGGCGAGCATAGCAGTGCAGCACCGCGCCCAATAGCAAACACGAACCGGACGGCGGCAATGAGCACAGTGATCACTACGGCGGTAAGCAGGGAGAGCTTATTGGAAGCTTTGCGTCTGGCATCTCTCAAACGGCTTCCTCTCCTTTCTTCAACAGCGTACGCCTTCCTCTTCACTTCCTCGGCAGTAAGCGCCCACTCGCGCACAGTGATGAAGTAGAGCTTGTTGCACACGTGCTGCTGCAGCTGGTTCATGATGCTCCCCTGCCCCTCCTCGTCCGCATCGACGACGAGCTGTGACGGATCCATTCCATTTGTCTTGTGCGAGGCTGAGGTGCCCTTGCTCATCTCTGAGGTCAAGCTGTGCGAGTAGATCGCCTGAACGCGTTCCACGAAGACTTTGCGAGCCAGCTTGTTCTTCTCCTTGGCGGGGATGGGCATGGCGAGCCCCTCCTCGCCCTTTTTCTTCTTCGCGTCGGCAGGTCCCTCTTGCGCAGCCTTGAGGGCCGCCGCGAGTGCGAGGCCATCGTACTCCAACGAGCGCGTGCGGTACTTGTAGATCTCGGAGACGATTTCCATGCTTGCCATACGGGACACAGAGTACTTTTGGGGCTGCCGCAGACGGGTCGAGATGGTGCCAAGCAGCGCCACCGTGATGGGGAGCCCTTGCATCAAGAAGCTAAGAAACTCGTTGGACTGCAGCGAGGCGTAACTGGACGTGATGATCGAGAGCAGCACGGTGAATTGCGATAAAAAGTAGAGCACGAACTGCATCGTCCAAGATCGCTTGCAGTACATGCACGAATTGTTGAAGAGAATGAGGTGGCGGTTCCACGCAGTAGCCACCACCTTGGTTTCCGCATTGCCCAGGCCGAGCTCCGGTATGCCACCCGCGCCACCCGAGAAGCACGCAGTGAACAGGTCAAGCAGCGCCTCTGCAGAAAAGCGCATCACGTCCGCGGAGACGATTGACTTGAGCAGAAAGTCGGGCGAGCGTTGCCACGTCTCGAAGAGCAGCATCACCTCGGGCAGCCCGAAGTTGCGCATCCACGGCTCCTGGTACTCGCCGGACGAGAGGATCAGGTCCATACGCACAAGCTCCTTGTCGAGCAGGTGGACGTTGTCGAGCGCGTAAGGGCGCGCTGAGGTTGGCAACTTGTCCTTGCGCTGGTTCGTGGCCACGCGCTGCTTGTACTCGGTGACGAGCCGCAACACAAAGTCGAGGGGCCACTTGGACTTCATCATCTTGACCGCTTTGACCGCGTGGCTGAAGGCCTGCGTCACGCCGCCCGTCGACTCGAGCAGGAGTATCGGCGAGCCGGCCTGCACGCAATCGATAATCTTCTTGTGCACTTCCGTGCTACCATTGAGGTAGATTGTACCGAGGGTGCCAAGGGTGTCGATGACACGTTTACCCTTCACCTCAACGTCGTCAAAGACGATGTAGTGCGTCCCGCTCGCAAAGAGCTGCGCGTTGTAGAAGACCTTCCAAATGCGGTCGAGCCGCGGTCGGCCATCGGGCCGCAGGTCATCCGAGCACTGAAAGTCTGAGAAGATATTCGTCACCAGCCTGCACATGTCCAGGTGTCGGCTGTGGCTGTTAATGAGCTCGATGGTCCCTGCGAGCTCGGACTGGGACGCACGCAGCCATGCGAGCCCCGCAGGCGTCACAAGCCGGCGCAGGTCGCACCTGGGGGAGGCGAAGTCGGTCGAGGTGAGCTTGAACTCGGTAAGGCGCTGCTCCTCCACCTGTACCTTGTCGAGCCCGCGCGGCCGCGGCTTGTACTTCTCCTCCTGATCGACGAGGAAGCCGCAGTCGATGAGCTGCTGCAACATCACGTTTGCAGTTTCGAGGCGCGCACGCGCGTCCATCACGAGCACGGTTGAGTTGGAGCCGTTGGCACGTAGCGCGACCTCGAGGAGCAGCTCGGCCGTCGCCGACGGGTTGTGGATGCGGTCGATGACCAGGAATGAGTCCGAATAATTAGCATAATCGACTAGGACAGTGAAGACGTTCTTCAGCCGCTGGAAGAGGATCTTCGACACGAGCGGGATGTCGAGCATCGCAGCATTGTCCTTATCAATGATCGGGTCTGGAGAGTCCCAGGGCAGCGGAGGGTCTCTGCCGCGTTTCGGCGCGGGCTGTTTAGGGATCATCTCGTCGGTGGGGACGGGCTCCTTGTCGAGGTAGCGGTCTTTGGTGGCCACCCACAACTCCATGATCTCTTCCTCCGCAAGATCGCGTGGCCAGATCCACGCTTGCGCAATGATGCCCGCGCCTCGGGTCGTCGTTACCAGCCTGCGGATCTGGACGGTGCTTGCGAACTCGGTGCGCACGTTTGTCACCACCTCGCCGCTCTCGGGATCCGCGTTGCGCGCCGTACTCGGCGCCCCTGTCAGGTCGCGAGACGAGTAGCCGATGCGATAGTTGGAGAAGCTCCCGTCGTTCGTGACGACGAGCAAGCACCACCTGTCGCCGGCTTCGCGTGGGTCGAATTCCGTGGCGCGGAATTCGCCGTCAACGATCGCGCCAAGGCGGTGGTTTCGTATGAGCGCGGGCATGTTGCGCAAGTCACCAAATAAGAGCAGCTGATCGGCGATCGTCTCGACGTGGTGCCATTTGATCCAGTAAGCGAAGGTGTACCGCAAGGTGTCTTTCATTGTCCTCGGCAATCTGTGAAGCGCTTCCGAAAAGAACCCGAGTTTAGCGGCCACCGACTTCTTCTGTCTCGAGGTGAGGGGTAGATCACCATCCATGCTCTCCTTGCGGCTGCGCTGCTTCTTGCCCTTGGGCTTCTCGAGCTGCTGCTCCGCGAGCTGCTGATGTTCCGTGTCAGGGTCGGCCTCCGAGGGCGCAACTGAGGGTGCATGCGAGGGCCGGTTGGACGGCGACTGCGACGGCGACGGCGGACTGCTGCTTTGGGGCGGCGGCTTGGGCTCGTCGCCCGCGTCGGCGGGCTCGAGCTGTACTCTGGCGTCCTCGGGCGGGCTGGGCGGCGGGCTGGCGGGTCCGCTGCTTGAGGCAGGCCCTCCCGAGTCGGACATGGCAAGTCGGTCGATCAGCTGTGTGGAGCGAGCCGTGCTTGCTAAGTCAGGCGGTAGTGGCGGCGGCTCCTTGTACTGCGGCGAGATCGCGCCAGCACCGAGCCTGTCAGGCAACAGAGCAGCAGGCGCGCGCAGGCTCTGGGGGCGCGGCGACAACCGCGCAAACTCGACAGGATACCTCGCCGCCTCCGAACGCGCCCAGTCTCCGGCGACTTCGTACGGAGGCGGCTGGAGCATGGGCGAGGGTGCAGCCGACAGCGGCAGTGTCATACCTCCTGCACCCACTGGCGGTGGAATAATCGCCGGTGGCATCATGGACTGCATCATCGGCGGCGGCTGCATCATCGGCGGCGGCTGCATCGCGCCTGATGCCTGCATCATCGGTGGCTGCATCATCATCGGCGGCGGCATCCTCGGTGGCGGGATCATCGGTCGCTGCGTGGACCCGTCGTACAAACCGGGCGGCATCCACGCGGTGTTGCGAGGCACGTAGGAGTCCGCCGGTATCGGTGCCCTTGCCGCATCGGTGCCTGGCGTGCTCGTCGCTGGCGCCTTCGATATGAAGTCTCCGTGTACCACCGGCACTTCTCCCGGCACCAAAATCCGCAGCTCCCGCAAGGACCCGGCCATCATGCCCGATAAGTCGTCGCCCTTATCCTCGCCATCCATCTCGTCCATGTCAGGTGAGGACGCGCCTTTAACTACGTCGCTCGGCGTCGCTGCTTCCTTAGAAACCCCATTTGTGGTTCGGACTCGAGCAACGCTTGAGGGGGGTGCTTTGGGTGGCGGCTCGGGCGGATTGATCGCGACGCGAAACATCAGCGTACCGAGAGCAACCTGCGGCTCGTCCACGTCCATCTCCTCCGCCTCCTCCACCTCCTCCTCCGAACTCGCCTCTTCTTTCGCATCGTCGATCCTCGCAGACAGTTGCGTTTTGAACGAAGGCATCACGCGGGGGCTGGGATAGCCAAAGCTCATACGCCGGCTGCCGCGAGGATTCGATACCATCGACTGTCGAGTGTTCTCTCGACTCGGCTTGACGAGCTTGCGCGGCACAGGCTCGGGCTCAGGCTCCTTCTCGGCTCCCATGAGTTCGACCTCGCCCTGTACAGAGAACGAGCCGTGGCTGTCCGCAGTGCCATCGCGCACCAGTTCCTTGAGCGACACCTTGAACTCGCCGAGTAAGCCCCTTAGCTGACCGCCCTCGCCGCGCATCTCGCTCCCATTCTTGGCAGCGAGGCAGAGCTTGACTCTCACTTGAGAGCGTTGCGGGTCTTGGTCCTCGAGGATATCGTTGAGCTCGGCGCGCTCGAACGGGCGCCCATCGGTGATAAAGCGCCGGTCGATCGACTGGGCCGAGCGCCCCTTGAACTTGACGAAGCCAGCCTTCATTGGGAATACCTCCGAGGTGTGCTCGGGTGGATTGTCACCCGGGATGAAGGACTTGAGCAGGACGAGGGCGTCGCCTTGACTCGCGGACGGCATGAACGCGGCAAGACGCGCGAGGCCGAGCTTGTTGAGGCGCGCGTTAACAATCTCGAGGCGCACCTCGCCCTTGGAAAGCACTGCAGAGGAAAGAGCGTGCTTCTTGCGCTCCTCTAGATCGAGAATCTGCTTACCCATCCTCCCCCAGCGCTTGATGTTCTTGGGGCGAGTCACGCCGACGAGGAAGCGCGAGCCGCCGGCGAGGAGCGACGACATCATCGGGTTGTTCTCGATGAGCACGGCCGACTGAGACTTCATGCCGCCAAACCATACATCGTAGTTCTCGCGCAGATTTCCTACAAACTGCGTCTGCGGGGGCATGACGCCGAGAGGCGTGACAGCGGCCGCCACATTCAGATTCCAGAAGAAGATGCCGTCACGCCCCTTGACGGCTGACTGCTTGCAGAGCGGCTGGTGCGTGACCGCGTCCATTATCCACTCGTTGTTCACTCGGTCCTCCCGGCCGATGAGATCGGCGTCGTCCTGTGCCTGCAAAGACGCGTCGATGAAAAGAGTGTGAGCTGGTTTGAAGGTGAACTCCGGCATCTGGTAGTTGGCGCCCACGTAAAAGGCCGGCAATCGCCACGCCTTGACTGCGGCCATCCACCCCTCGACAGGGTCGCGGTTGCCGTCAAAATACGTGTCGTTGATGCGTGGACGCGACTTGAGGAAGTCCGCGCGCTGTTCTCGCAACCCAGACTGCTGGATGAGCATCATCGGGTGGTTCTGTCCACCGTGGACAACGATACTCATCGCCGGCAGCTCCAACTCCCACTTCTGGATCTGGTTCAACATCCAGACGCTGTTCTGGCCCTTGATATTCTCCTCGTCGGGACGCGCCGGGTCGTGCTCCGGCACCCAGCGAAATGGATGGGGCTTCTCTCTTGCAGCCTCGGTCGGCGGGTTCTCAAAGTCGAGCGGGTTGGCGCGCAGCTCGGAGAGCAGTCGGGCCTTGATAGGCGCGAAGCGCTTGGCGTTCTCGCTCATTGGCGCGCCATTCTCGCCATACTCCACCTGCGCGGCCAAGGGAGCAGCCTCGGGAGCAGCCTCCGCATCCTCATTTTCCGCCGACACTCGGCGCGGGTCCTCTCCTGACATGTCTTGGAGTGGAAAGGATAGCCAGCTGTGCAAGCCGAACAGGGGACAGCGGCGTGTGAGTAAGAGAGCTCGGATACTCGGCGGTGCATGCGGATGGCGGGTTGGGCAAAGTAAAGGCGTGCGCCATGTCTAATGTGTCACGCACCGTTGGACGAGCCGAGGCCTGTGGAGTTGCGAGTTCGAACAACAGGCTGAAAATAGCTGTTCGAACAACCGCGTCAACGGTCAAAAGGGCTGTGCATGCGAGTTCGAAAGAAAAATTATTCTTCGGCATCTCAGAGGAGCCCAACACAGCCTCTTCCACAGCGCCCCTCTCTTTCCGAAAAATAGAGTTCAATAGATTGGTGTCGGCAGCTCCTCGGATGCTCGGAAGCCGCTTGGTTCACCAGTCGGTTACCCTTGGCGGAGAGGCCTACCCGTGTGGGTCGACCGTGTGTGGGTCGACCGTGTGGGCGGCCGGTTGTTGGCTGCGCAGGCCGGAGCGGCGTCTCAGCAATCGCCCGGTCGACGGTGACATAACTCGTCAAAGTGTCGTCGGTATTTCCGGGCGTCGCGTCATGTCGCCTCGCTCCCACCGGCTTGTGGGGCCCTCGGGATGCGCGCTCCGTGTGTGGAGTTCGCACCTTACGAGGATCAGCTCATGAAACCGATGCCGCCCTGCCACTCGACGCCTACCGGCGCTCGATGGTAGAAGCGCTCGCTCAGCTCCGGATGCTCCTCGTAGGGGGCGCCCAGCAGCGCGAGGAGCGTCCGCAACGGCCCGTAGTCGTCCATCTCAGCGGCGGTGTACGCCTCGACGAGCATCCACTCACGCGGCACAAACTTGGGGTTGGCGAGGCGCATGCGCGCGCCCGCGCCCTTCCGGCCATCCTCGACGTCGAGCTCACTCCACCAGTCGCGCAGCCAATCCATCCAACGGCTCGCGGAATCTTGGTCGGCGGGCGGCGTGTAAAAGGCGGGCGCCAGCAGCGTGAGGTGAGTCGCCTCGTCGCGGACGCCTTCGGCCGCGGCGTCAGCCACCTGAGCGAGCTGACGCCAAAAGATCGTCCAATCCGTCGTCGTCTCTTGCATCAGCACAGCGAGGGCGCTCCACAGCCGCGTGGCACGCGCACGGGCATGGGGCGGCAGGCCGAGCTTGCTGGCCCACATCTCGCCCAGCGCCCTCTCCATGTCGGCCTCGTAACTACGCTGGACGATATACCGAAGCTCGGCAATGCCCTCCGCGTCGACGAGCGGCTCGAGGCTCCGTAGGAACATTTGAAGGTTCCTGCCTGCCGCTCTCGGCTGGTTCATGAAGGAGAAGTGGTCGCCAGAGCCTACCCACATGCCCCATGCCGGATCATAGCGCTCGATGAAGCCAAACGGGCCATAATCGAGGGTGACGCCGCCCACCAAGCAGTTATCAGCGTTGAAGCTGTGGGGCCATGGGAGAGGAGAGGTCATCAGAGGCCATCAAAGGCCATCAGAGGTCATCAGAGGTCTTCAGAGGTCATCAGAGGTCATTAGCACTCACTTGCTCTGCGTGTATCCCACGCGGATCCAGTCCGCCGACAGGCGTGCGAACCGGGCGCTCGCCTTACGGGCCATTTCCAGCAGCAGCACTTGCAGCGGCGTGCCCGCCGCGCGGGTACACGTCGCTGGTCCCAAGACTTCAGGGTACTCGCGCCGAAGGGCGTGTCGAGCGAGCTGCTCGAGCTGCCTCAGCCCATCTGGTTCCCGTCGGCTCGCGCGCCGTCCGTAGAGCTCAAACTGGCCGACGCGTAGAAAGGACCGCGCGACGCGGGTGGTGATGGCCACCCGCTCCGCGCGCACCACGTCACCGCCGTGCTTGTCCCGCTTGATCGCCCCGATGGCGATCGCCGCAGATTTGTTCGTGTACCAGGCCCGCTGCACGCGCTCGTCCGCCGACACGACGAGCGAGAGCGCTCGGGTCGTCGGCACACCTAGCGCTGCCATGGTCTCCGACGCCACGAATTCGCGCAGGCTCGATCGAAGCACTGCACGGCCGTCCGAGCCGCGGCAAAAGGGCGTCTTCCCGCTGCCCTTGAGCTGCAACTCCCAAGGCGTGCTGCCGGTGCTGACATTGCAGCTCTTCCGGCAGGAGGCGAGCATAAATTCGGAATTTTTGGCGCACTCGCCAGCATGAGCCCACGCCTGGCACTCCTCCTCATCGTCGGTGCCCACGCCCTCGATACGCACCTCGCCAATGGAGATCGCGCGGCCATCACCATATCCGTAGCCGCGCGGGCCGGCGCCGTCAGGCTTAATCTCTTGGCCGTAGATTGACAGTGCATATGGCGTGGCCCACTGCTGATTGAAGCCAGGAATCTCGTCCTCGACGTCTCCGCCCGAGAAGAGCTTCACAAAGAGCTCGGAGCGGCACTCACTCTCGTCTAGCCCGAGCAGTGTGGTGCACACCTCTGGACTGTAAGTCACCAGCCTCGGCTTGCTGAGTGGCGTTGGTCGCACGAGCACGAAGTGGCCGCTGCTGACCTCGCGCGGCGCGTGGTTCGGCGCATGTGCCGCCTGCTCTGGATCAGCCTCGAGAGAGCGGATGTACTCGTTATCGATGCGTTCGCCGAGACCGCCGAGGTCGAAGGTAACGGAGAGCTGCATTATGAGAAGGATGAGGAGACGCTTGGCCAAATAACGCTCGGCCCAGTAGGGCATAACACTCCCGTCTCCTCGGGCAGTCCTCGGTGCGGAGCCAGGCGCGGAAAGCGCGCGCGCGCGGGTCCAATGAGCAAAGTTATTCCCAAAGTTATTATTCACACTGAGATGTGCATACCTGCGTTCCCCTGAATTGTACAGTCCTGAAGACCCTGAATGAATTCCGCAGCTATGGCGCTGGCGCGCGGGCCCGAGCAAGGTATCGGCATCGGACGACTATGAGACGCGAGCCCAAGCCGCCTGCCGCTGCGGAGCCACAGCTGGCACTGCTCGTGCCGATC
>Ga0209550_10004487_pt1 | contig 13231 bp, 18 predicted proteins | sample LauGreSuBDMM15SN_2_FD_187567 | JGI IMG/M metagenome (GOLD analysis project Ga0209550, IMG submission 187567) | Freshwater lake microbial communities from Lake Michigan, USA - Su13.BD.MM15.SN (SPAdes) (version 5) | ecosystem: Environmental > Aquatic > Freshwater > Lake | place: Lake Michigan... | reverse complement strand
TGGATAAATATAGTTTTGATTTTAATCCCAAAGATTGTAATAAAATATATTTTAAAGAATTGTTTTTGTTAATGAAAACAATTAGTCCTGAAAAAGAATTTTTTAAAAGAATAAATAAAAAACAAATAGAAAAGTTAAATATAAAATGTGAAAATGAATTTAATTCGTGTAAAACTGATGAATTTTTTTTTGATAATAAAAAACAAATTATATTAGGTAGATTTTTTGATACGATTGGGTGTTTTTATAAATGTAAAGGTCACTATTTTAGTATGGCTATGGAACCATATTCTTTGTTTAAAAATGATGTATTTATTCGTTATATAATAGATAAACCAGAACTATATATAAATAATTCAAAAAAGATAGAGTTAGAAGATGTTTTTCCCATTAGAATAGTTATCAGTGATAAACATAATATCCCAACTTACGCTGAAAGAAAAATGGATAATATTAAAGAATATACTTTTGATAATATAAAAAATATGTTTGCTTTATCAAAGGATAATTTGCAAATAATAAATACACTACCTGATACTTCTGTATTAAAAAAAATTATAACAGAAAAATTTCCAATAAATCATATTATATCAAGAGAATTATGTATATTATATTATATGAAATTGCACTTTTATATAGTTGAAAATGATAATCAAACATTAAAACCATTCATTTTAATAAGCAAATATAACTTACAACAAATAAAAAGAATATATAAAACTAAAAATAAAAAGTTTCCAAATATTAAATATTTATTTAACAAACGAAGCAAAACTATTAAAAAACAAAATTTTACTAAAATGAAACAAAATAAAACAAAAAAAGATAAAAGGGCGTTTTAAATGAGAAAAGGTGTAAATGTCCAAAGGTGTAAACTATTAAACGAAACATATAATATGTATGGGCACGACAGTTTTAGTGAAACAAGCAAACTTAGAATTAAAGAGGGTCAACATTATTACAATGGTTGGTTACAATGTGCAATAGATACACTTACTAAATCACTTGTATTATTCCGCGATGAAAACGCCAAATATTTACACAAGATGTTCTTAGTAAAAGAAAAATTCAATAGAGACATAGCTAACCATATTCAATCGTTTTTATTACTGAAAAACTAAAAATACACACAGGCATTTCATTTTATAACCATTGTAATATATAATAAAACTAATTTACTATATTTTTTATTTTTTCAGTCTCATCCAAAAAATGAAAAAAGTCGGGAAAAAGTAGTAGTTAGGTTTTGAAAAATGGACATTTTTAAAATGTCCAATTTTGAAAAGGTGGGGGTAAATGTTTGTAAAAAAGTCATTTTACTCGGTAATGCTTTAAATACCGATTTTTTAATTATAAAAGTGTTACCATAAAATTTTATTATTTTGTTAAGAAAGCATTTAGACACATTTTTTTTATATCCAACTATATAATAAATGGATAACAAAATATTGTCAAAAAATGCTAATAATTTTCACTGTGTTGTTTGTTACTTTAATACGAGTAATAAATACAATTTCAATACGCATATTCTAACACCAAAACACAAATTAAATGCGAATAATGCATTTTTGGAAATAAATGGAAATTCGAAAAATGCTTTAAAAAATGCAAACTACGATTGCGAACCTTGTAATTTTTATAGTAAAAACAAATCAAATTACGAAAAGCATTTATTAACGGATAAGCATAAAAATAAGTGTAATTTAGTAAATGAAGGAAAACATAAAGAAACAAAACATATTTGTTCTCAATGTAATAAAGAATATATCAATTATAGTGGGTTATGGAAACATAAGAAAATTTGTAGCGTTATTGATACAGAAATAAAACAAGAAGATACAAGAGAACCTGAGAAATTACAAAATGTATTTACTCCAAGTAATGATATTAATGAACCTTCTTTTTGTGCTACAGATATATTTTTAGAAGTATTAAAAGAAAGTAAAGAATTACAACAAGTCCTCATTCAACAAAATAAAGAATTACAAAATAAATTATTAGAACAGAACGAAGAACATCATAAACAAATCATCGAATTAGCCAGCAAACAAGGTTCAAATACAAACATCAATTCTCATAATAAGACAAACAATTTCAATTTACAGTTTTTTTTGAACGAAACTTGTAAAGACGCTATGAATATAGCGGATTTTGTTAATTCATTTCAACTGACAACGGACGATTTTGAAACAACTGGAAAATTGGGTTTTATAGATGGTATTTCAAGGATATTTATAAAGGAACTGAAGAAGTTAGATACCGAAAAACTACCTATTCATTGCACCGATTTCAAACGCGAGACGGTTTATATAAAAGATAATGATATTTGGGAGAAAGATAACGATGAAAAGAAACGCGTTAAATGGGCAATTGACAAGATTGCCAAGTTGAATTATAACCAAATACAACAATGGCAAGAAAAATTCCCCGAATGTAGGGACAACAATACTCCTGCGAATGAATACTTTTTTCGACTGGTGAAAGTGGCATTAGGTGGTTATGGTAAAGAAGAACAAGACAAATTCAGTGAAAAGATAATGCGAAATGTTCTCAAAGAAGTAGTTCTTGATAAAAAGTAGTTGCGGGTTGCGTGAAACCAAGGTTTCCCGCAATCCCCCCTTCCTTTGTGGGGGGAACCTAATCTTCACTGGTGGCTCCCTCCCTCTGTGCGCGGAAACCTATCACCATTATTTTATATAAGATTATCTAAATTCAACATAAATTGTTAGTGAATTACAAGTCAATAACAATAGTTTATACAACGCCCATTCAAAAATGTTTTACATCAAAACAAATACCTTCATCTACATTTTCATAACTAATTGTAATGTATTTATCCTTTTCTTCAAAATGTTCTTCTTTATATTTGTTTATTTTTTTACAATCGTAATTGTTATTTACTGGTGATTTTAATTTCATGGTATATGGATATTGTTTCTCTATATCGCATTCAAAAATGTAAAAAATATCATATTTGTTGTTTACACTTAATATTCTTTTAGCATCACTTCCAGTTGTAGAATACGCAATCCATCCATAGTTTTTACTTTCAAATAATACTATATGTTTTTTTAGCATTATACTAAATTAACAAATTACATATTTTTATATAATTTTCGTTATATTATATAAAAATATGTAATTTAACGTTTATTTTTATTGGTTTTATTATTTTTTTGTTTGTTTGCGCGTCGTCTAGACAATGTTTTATATTTTTTGGAACCACCCTTTTTTTTTGAAACCGTCTTTGTTTTTTTTGATAAAAATTTACCATCTAAAAATTCAGCAGTATAACTTTCTATATTTTTGGGCAAAGCAGATAGGGTTTGGTTTAATGCTTGTCTTTGTAATGATCTTTCTATTATCTCTTCTTTACGCGGTTTGAAGAAGGCAGATAATTGAGTACTTCTTCCGAACACTCCTACCTGTCCATTATATAATGTCTTACCATTTTTTTTTATGATATTGCGTATTTCAAAAACTGGAGCACTGTACTTATCATGTATAAATTTACCTATTTGTTTGTGTCTTGGAATATATCTATCTGCTATAAGATAGTCTTCTCCTTCAACTAGTTTATCAACAGGAACTTCTTGCATTATATAATATATACATATTATATTTGATTACAAATAAGATATAAATTTGTATCTAAATATCTCTTTACGCCTTTTCTCATTAACGCCAATGATAAACTGAATTTATCTAATTCGGCTGGTGTACGCAATAAAGAATATTTGAATTACAATGCTTTATGGAAACATAAGAAAAAATGTGTTGTTAATAAAAACATGATGTCTCCCATTACGCCCCTTCCCTTTTTCCCTTTTTAGAAATTACATATAAGGGAATGGATAACCTTATGTTTACTGTATATTTTACTAATTTTATAAAATTAATAAAATAACACGATATATGGTCTCATTCAAACTTGGTATTTTAAACATTATTTTTCAGTAACAAAAAGTTGGGGAAAAGTAGTAGTTAGGTTTTGAAAAATGGACATTTTAAAAATGTCCAATTTTGAAAAGGTGGGGTGAAGTTTCTGTAAAAAAGTCGTTTTACTCGGTAATGCTTTAAATACCGATTTTTTAATTCTAAAAGTGTTACCATAATTTTTTATTTTTATTTTTTAGCGGATTAATTTAGGGAAAAAAATATTTCCATATTTTATGGATAACTTCCCAAAACTCCCGAAAAATGTCCGCAAAAAATATAATTGTGAATTATGTGATTATAATGCGTCATATTATAAAGATTTAGTAAAACACCAAACTACACTGAAACATAAAAATAAACAATTGGAAATTGATGGAAATGAAAAAATCCAAGCAAAATCCGCATACCATTGTCAATGTTGTAATTATAAAACAACACATAAAAATGATTTTATAAAGCACGAAAATAGTAAAAAACACATTTTGAAAAATCAAGGTTTAGATGAAAAGACAATACATAAGTGTAGTAGTTGCAATAAAGAATATTTGAATTATAGTGGACTATGGAAACATAAGAAACAATGTAATATAATCAAAATGGAACAACCGAGTGAAATCGAAAATACATTTATTCCAAGTAATAATATTAATGCTAATATATTTTTAGAAGTATTGAAAGAGAGTAAAGAATTGCAACAGGTTCTCATTGAACAAAATAAAGAGTTACAAAATAAGTTATTAGAACAAAATAGTAAATTATTGGAAAGGGAAACGGAATTGCAAAATAAATTATTGGAACAAAACAAAGAACATCATCAAGAAATAATCGAATTAGCAAGTAAACAAACAACAAATACAAACATCAATTCTCATAATAATACTAACAATTTCAATTTGCAGTTTTATTTAAACGAGACGTGCAAAGATGCTATGAATATAGCGGATTTTGTTAATTCATTACAACTAACAACAGATGATTTTGAAACAACTGGAAAACTCGGTTTTGTAGATGGTATTTCAAGGATATTTATAAAGGAATTGAAAAAAATAGATACGGAAAAACTACCTATTCATTGTACAGATTTTAAACGCGAAACAGTATATATAAAAGACAATAACACTTGGGAGAAAGAAAACGATGAAAAGAAACGCGTTAAATGGGCAATTGACAAGATTGCCAAATTGAACTATAACCAAATACAACAATGGCAGGAAAAATTCCCTGAATGCAGGGAGAACAATACGCCCGCAAATGAATACTTTTTTCGACTGGTGAAAACGGCATTGGGTGGTTATGGTAAAGAAGAAGAAAACAAATTCAGGGATAAAATAATGAGGAATGTTCTCAAAGAAGTGGTTATAGATAAAAAGTAATTGCGGGTTGCGGGAAACCAATTGCGGGAAACCAATTGCGGGAAACCAAGGTTTCCCCGCACGCCCCTTCCTTTATAATGTTATCTTGTCAATTATAAGTTTACATTAATTAGTTTAGCACAAGAGTGAAAATACTCGAGATAAAGGCCAAGTTTCCCCCTTATCGGGAAATCAGTAGGATGTCGGGTTAACGGTTATATTAACGGTCATATTAAGTGTTGTAATAATATAACTTCGTAATACAACATTATAAAGGAAGGGGTCGTAGGGGAAACCTTGGTTTCCCTACAAAGGAAGGGGCGTGCGGGGAAACCTTGGTTTCCCGCAATGAATAAAAACTTCATTATCTCCAATTTTATTATCGAATTTATATCCTTTTTCTATCAACAACTTTCGACATAATTCTTCTTTATCAGCTTCAACCCCTAACATTTCGATCAATATCACATCAATTGGAACTGAAAAATCCCACGATTGAAGCACTTCGTACTCGTGGCCTTCTACATCCAGCGATAAAAAATCAAAATGAGTAAAAGGCACGTTTTTAATAATTTCAGTCAACGATTTTGGCACAATTGTCATACTATCTTGTAATAAATCTTTATGTATTTCATTATGATAATACTCATCAAAATGATGTTTGGTTAATGTATCTTCTATACCAGAAACAGCAGCAAGATTATTTACAAAATATCTATATTTTAATTCATCTTTAACATTACTTACCAAATCGTTAAATAAATAATTATTTGGTCGACATTGTTTCAATATATCAAAAGCGTGTGGGTGTGGTTCAATTAGCACACCAGTCCAATTTAATTGGTCTTGAAAAAATTTAGTATTTGAGTATAAAACGCCATTTAGAGCTCCCAATTCAATATACGAACCATTTTTCTTATTATGGAAATAGTTGTTATTCAAAAATGCATCTTCTCCCCATTGTGAATAATACATTATAGTATATAATACAAGTAACAATGATTTTATGTATTTTACAAGATAATAATAGTATTGCTAACAATAATATTATTTTAGTTTTTTTAGTTCTTTTACTTCATTACTTCACTATTTCAAAAAATGCTTATTCATAAATGTTTGAATATTAAAATATGTCAATTCAATATCAATGATATCATCCCCTAATAATTTGGTTAACTTAGCATCAGGGACAATTATTTTTTTATTTTCAGGGTTAATCAAATTATTATCTTTAATATACGTTGATAAATATTGTGTAACTTGTGTTCGTGCCACTTTACTACCTTTTTCTAACTCCATAAATTCACACAATTCATCACTAATTGATACAGGTAGTGCAAATCCGGATTTCTTGCGTGGTTTTTTTGGTTTTGTCTCTTTCTTAATATATTTACTAACGAATTTTTTGATTAGTTTTTCAAAAGTTTTCATATCTTTTGTAATATCATCCAATGAATTCTTTTGGTCTGATATCTTATCTCGTATGATATCAAACTTCGCAATCAGTTTTGTTAAATTAAGGGGTAAAATGTCAGTATTTTCATCGTTATTATTAATTTCTATAGAAACTTCATTTCTAAACACATTTTCCATTATAAATATACTACTTATGTAATAGTATATTTATATCATTTTTTTCAATATTACATATTTTCTTCAACAACGCCACCACGACCACCGCGTCCTCCTGTGCTTCCTCTACCTCCAGCACCTCCTCTGCCACCATATTGTCTTCTTGGTTGAACCTTGTTAAACTCACCGTCAGTTGGTTCTCTATCATCTTGAAGTCTATAGCGACGAACTGGTCTACGCTCTCCTTCTTCAGGAGGTCTGTTTAATTGACGAGTTTCGCACATTAGCTTACCGCCTTTAATTCCAGTTACATCATTTGCTTGATATTCATAATCACCTTTGGTTGCCTTTTCTAATTCAAATTCGACATATTCACCTTGAACCAAATACTTGTATTGTGAATTGGTTACACGAATTGTTGAATAATGAATGAAAATGTCTTTACCAGATTGTTCTCCTTCATTCACAGTGATGAAACCGAAACCAGTTTTATTATTGAACCATTTTACTTGTCCAATTAATCGTTGAGATTGAGATAAAACTTCTTCTTGTGTATTACTCATTGTATTACCCAAATATAATATAGTAATTGTTAATTTTTTAAATCATTTTCATAAATAATTGTTTAATAGAATAATAGTTTGGATCGTCGTCATAATTCAGCGAATAGCAATATTTTATATAATACAAGATGCTTTGGTATAATTTATTATTGGTATTATTGTCATTATGTAATATATTTTCAATACATTCTAATTGTTTCATAGATTTAATATACTGATTTTTAGGATGTAATATATCAATGTCTTGATAATTATCGTCGTTCTCTAATTCTGGTAAATTATCCCAATGAAGTTCTCTTTTTAATAAATAAATATAAATATATCCCAGCGAAATTAAGTCGTCCCGACGCGATGGCGTAATTCCATTATGAATATTCAAACTAATATATTTTGGAGTGCCAATTATATTGAACTGTTCTTTGGTATCTTTATCTGTATTTTTCATAGGCAAATGTTGTTTATCATCTCCAATATAAAATGTAGAGAATCCGAAGTCGATTAGAAACAATTCATTATTTTTTATCATAAAATTCTGTGGTTTAATATCACGATGTAAGACAAATGAATTATGTATGTTCTCAATTATATCAAGAGACTGTAACATAATATACTGGAGTTGTTGAATGGATAAATCCTTTTTTTTGTTTTTCAACAAATCATATAAGGAATAATCATATAATGTCATAACAAGACAAGTATTATTAGAAAATAAACCGTACCAATGGACTTGTGGAATGTTACGAGAACCTGAATTGAATAAATAGTTTAAAATAGTAGTTTCATTTTTTAATAGTTTGATAGGCGAATTGGAGTGTTCGAATTTTATAGCAATAGGTTCTCGAGTTTTTTTATGATATCCTTTATAAATAGAGCCGAACTGTCCTTTACCTATATTTGTTTCTATTATATATTTATTATTAATGACATTTTCATTATTTTCATTTTTTGTCATTTTTCTTTTATATTTTTATATTTTTATTTTATTTACGAAATATCTATTGTTATTATAAATAATGATAGATAAAGTAGATAGTTTTTTTGAAATAATAAAGAAACCGTTTTATATATTTTTGATTATATTATTGCACGTTCTCTATATTACCGCATATATTGGAATATTGAACTATAATGTAAAATATATTGATTATTTGAATATAGGAATACAATTATTCATTTGCACATTTTTAATTATCCGGTTTCATCCATTTCGGTCGCATCATTTGAAGGAATTTGATGCAAATATCATATTTGGAAGTGCTATGTATCTATTAGTAAATTTAGGATTAACTGAGTACATAATACACTATGTGAATAATGTATTAGAAGTAAAAACCCGATATCATATTATGTAGAACAATACTATTACAATGTAATTACAATACTATTACAATGCCAATATATTATAATAAGAGTAAAAATATTACATAAAAACAATTTATCATTATATGGAAATGACTTCAAATAATGATACAATACATAATATAAATAACAAAATAAATATCAATGAAATATTTGAAAACGCAAGAAAAGATCCTTCTTTGTTTTCAACAATGAATATTCAAGACCTACTGAATTCTATAGAGAACGAAAAAAACGATTATTTGGAAAATAAGACAATGGCTGATGTTACAAAGGAAATGTTTGAAACAATTAGTGAATTGGATTTATCATTAGAAGAAACACAAAACATGTGTAATCGTTTGATTGGGTATAGATATGTAGATGAAATCCACGAATTACATAAAGGGAAACATATTCGATGGATACGCATTGTTAAAAGTAATAACGATAACCAATGTGAAACTTTGACTGATAAAATCTGTAAAAAACCATTATTAACAAATGGTGGTATATTAGTAAATATAAAATTTCTGGATAATGGTGTCCACATAATATGTAAAAATTCACAAAATAGATTTATTCAATATAAATTTGACGATAGTATTACATTTCAAAAATTATCAGTAGAAGAACAGTTATTATTGATGGCATATGAGAACATTGAAGCATAGTTATACAAATTATACATTATTTTCTATTATACAATGTTCAATATTATTATTATTATTATTATTAATGGGATCATTATTTAATGAAAATATTTCAATTGGTTTTATACAAGTCAAAATATCTGGTTTACTCAATTCTCTAAAATTAGGATCCATTTCATATTTTTGAAGATATTCTGTTACTGCTATTTCTGGAATAAAACCGGAAACTTCTTGTAAATTTTTCATTTTAATTTTTATTAAATTCAATAGATAATTAGCAGGCTGGCGAATATCGCGAGATAAAGATAATTCGATTCTTATCTCGTTTGATATTTGATGATATTGAATAGAGGCAACTCGATGATTTTCACTCTTTTGACCTATTTGTAAATATGAATAAATACTTTTCAGTAAACTTACTACTAAACTCGATCCGCCAATAATTATGTTGATATAACTAAAATCAATATTTAATGCTGATACGAACCCAAGTGTAGCTGTAATGCCAATAATTGGTATATTATAATAAGTTTCAGCATTTTTGTAATTTTTATGAGATATCAAATGTAATTGTGATAAAATTTCACATTCTTCTGCTTTACATTTTATTAGTTTTTCTAATGATGTAGAATATTGTAATTCATTTGTTTTTCTTGCTTCATCGTCTGTAATTTGTGTCAAATTCGTCATATAGTATATTATGTTATATTTTTACGAGTTATACGACCTAATCGAAAATGTTTTTTTCGTGTTCTATTTTTGCGCTGTGTTAAATAGAAAAATTCTTTTATATGATACATTATTTTTTGAGCTACAAATATATCTGTTTCAATATTGGAATATTTCACAGTTGAGCATCTATTATTTATTTCAAACCAATCATATAAAAATTCAGTAAATCCGTGGCGTTCCTCGTTCAATAAATCATTTTGTATTTGTATTCCAATATTTGAATTAATAAATCTCTCTATAATAGTATTTGTTGAAATATTATGAAAATAACTTCTTGGATGAATATAATATACTTTTTCATTTACCATATTACTATAATATGTATTATCTATAAAGCATATTTCGGTAGTTGTTGGTAACAATGTGCAATTGATGAAATCGTTGTATGTTTTATCACGAGTAGTCCTTGATAATTCTATTATTTTATTATTAATTTTAAACGCATAAATGATTTTATCAAACAAATCTTCCTTGAAATTTAATTTATATTTGAAATAATTTGTTATAAATGATACCCACGGTGGTTTATAATTACAATTGTTATTGGTATAAATAAACACTTTATCACAGTAACCCCGTTTTTTTTTCAAATATAAATATTCCAATATGTTTAATATGCCATATCGAAGAAATTCTGGATATAAGTCCAATATTTGATTGAATTCATTTTGTTGATTAATTTCGTTATTATGGTTATTATTGCGAAACGTGTTTATTCCAACCCATAATGTGTATAAATCACTAAAATAACCAAGCGTTTCATCGAAATCGAATACCAATACTCGTGTGTATTTTCTTATATATTGTTTATTAAAGCAATTACCTTTATAGATTTGTAAACATTTATAATTTGTAGACATTCATTTATACAATATAGTATATTATATTATATAAATTGATAAAATAATGTAGTAAAGTTAAAGACCTACTCCTACAATACCAGTGGAACCAAATCCACCTTCGCCACGAGTTGTGCTGGTTAAATCTTCCTCATTAACCAAACATACAAGCAGTCTGCATAACGATGGATGGCAAATTTGTAATAACCGTGTATGTTTTTCTAAAATATACGATTGTTGATTTGGCGTTTTTAACCAACGGAACGCGCCAATAAGTGACCCTCTATATCCGGAATCTACAATACCAGTATGGTTTGCTAACATAAGAGGTGTTTTTGAAATACTGGAACGCGGATGCATAGTATAACCACAATTTTTAAAACCCGAATTTTCATAATAAAGCATTTCTGTTTTTATTTCTAAATCAATGAATTTACTTGTAATCTCGTTTTCAAATACTGTTTCTTTTGGAATGAATAGGTCGAACCCAGCATTATGGTAAAAATCTGTTTTCATATTTTGATTATGTTTCTCAATATGTTGTTTGTATAAATCGATTAATTCTTGGTTGTTTGTATTTACAGATAATTTCAATAGAGCAAAATTTTCTTTTTTATTACCGAAATAAGTAGAGCAAATATTCATAATCTCGTTCATAGTGAAGTGTGACATAATAGTTGTTATAATATATATAAAAATGAAATGTTTAATTTGTTTTTACAAATAATTATCTTTAGCTATAATATATGTATAAAATGATGAACGACACTGAAGAAAAAAAAATCGAAGAAGTCAATCAAACCAAAGAAGAACCAATGACTTTAGTTGAATTAGCAAAAGAAGTGAAAGAACCAACATGCGAAGAAATGGATAGAGAAACATCAAAAAAATGTTGCACAGTAAGTCAACAAGCAAAATGTGCGTGTAACTGTTGTTTAAGAACTTGGTCGTGTTCATTAAACACAGTTGAAGGTTGCTGCACAGTTACATCGATGGCCTGTATTTTTATGAGTACTTTAGCAATTGGATGCAACAAATTCTTAGAATACATCGATTGTGATGGTCATTAAAAAAATTATAATATACAATTTTTTATATATTATATTCAACAATACTCAACTAAAAATTCAAAATGATTAATTTTTTGAATAAATTCTAATATATCCTTTTCTATGCTGGTTGCAGGAGACCAATATTTTTCAGGTGGGTTATTATGATTTTGTATTATATATTTATAATGATCTTCAATGTTTAATGGTTGTTCTAATTCAACATTATGGTGAATTTTACTTAGAGACCATAATGGTCGATCGAATGGATACTGTTCAGGAAATACTATATTTAATGTAATACCAATATAATAGTTTCCATAAGAATGAATTATTTTTATTATTTCCATAGGTAAATTATTCAAATTATAAAAATGTTCGCGTTTAATAAATTTTATATTCAATACCATATTATTATCAACTATGTTAGACATAGTAATGTTTATTTTACTATTATTGTGAGGAATAATACCAAAATAATTTTCAATAGAATTTTTTTGAAGATTTTTTATAAATGATAAGTAACTTCTATCAAGAGTAGTCGACATTGTACTTATTTTATTACGTTATATATTTCATATTTTATAAAAATTCAATATAATATTCAATTTTTATATTTATACCACTTACTATTGAACAATATCAACCATAATAAGGTATGGTTTCAAAAATTTACTGGTTCAATTGTTTGAAATCTCTCCAAGACATTTTTTTACCCGAATTTGGTTCAACTTTTTCATTTTCATATTCTTTATTAATATTATCAGCTCGTTTTAAAGCGCTATCTACATACAATTCTTTTAAAATTTTACCAACCATAACCGACCCCTCGTGTTGGTCAACTTTACCATCTTCAATAAGTTTCAATACTGTTAATAGTTTAGTCATAATAAGCAAATCCAATTCGTCTTTTAAAATTTTATTAAAAATATCGGTGTAATTATTGAATAAAAAATTACACTCTTGTTGACATACTTCAGCAAACTCTTCAGGATTGGATATTCTTAATGCAGAATTCGTTTTTTTCAAATTTTCCATAGTACGAATATCATTACGAATACTAACACTATGTTTCAATTTACGAATGTTCTCGGTATTGTTCTCACATTGTGTTTCATTAATAAGGCGTTTTAAATCCAAACATTCTTGTTTATTCATAACGAATATTGAATATATAGATATATGACTTTAATC
>Ga0209550_10004486_pt1 | contig 13232 bp, 10 predicted proteins | sample LauGreSuBDMM15SN_2_FD_187567 | JGI IMG/M metagenome (GOLD analysis project Ga0209550, IMG submission 187567) | Freshwater lake microbial communities from Lake Michigan, USA - Su13.BD.MM15.SN (SPAdes) (version 5) | ecosystem: Environmental > Aquatic > Freshwater > Lake | place: Lake Michigan... | reverse complement strand
CTACCAGAACAACAAGGTCACGGGGCTGGTGATTGATTTGGACTACGACACCAGCAAGGTGATCAGTGGTTCGGTGTCGTCGGTGACCGTCGATGGCGTCGTCGGCTCAGACCCCACCTACTCGCCCATCGTGAGGAACATTGCACCGGTCTCAGGCAGCACTGCCGTCGTGACTGGAAAGATCGCCGCCCCTGTGGATACCGCAGCGCCTTCTACGGCGCTGCTGATTGACTCCACCGGCAAAGCGCTCAGCGTGACCTTGGGTCTGAATACAGCCGAGACCAGTTTCAATGTGGCTATCCAGTCCAAGGCGGCTGGCGGTGAAACAGTGCTCAGCACCTCGGCGGGCACCTTCAATGTGGACGTGGGCATTGCTAAAACGGCCCGCCTGGCTGGAACTTCGGCTGGCGTCACTGCCAACGTGCTCACCGTTGTGGAGGAAAAGGCGACGGTTGCTGCAGACACCACAGACGCGAACCTGCCGGGCTTCACCAGCGCAACCGGCGACAACCAGTTCAAGGTTCTGGAGATCACAAAGACCGGCATCAACGCGGGCGTGCTCAAGTTCCAGTACGACACTAACCCAGCCAAGGATGCTGTGACGCTCAGCCAAATCGTGGAAGTTGATGTGTTCAGCGCAGACCTGACGAGCTTCTTCAATTCGGATTACGCCAAATTGATCTGATGTTCTCCTTCATGGGCCGGTCCCGGCCCTGGCGCTGTGTCAATCGGCGTCCATCAGCCGCGGCCATGCTGGCCGCGGCCTTGTTTTTGCCTTGCGCCCAGGCGCAGGCGCCCGCACAGCCTCAAGTGCTGCCCGCCCTGCCCGTGCAGCACCTGGCCGAGCGCCTGGTGCAGCACTTGAACGGCTCAATCCGCCTGATCGACGAGCCCGCGCTGCGCATGCCGCTCAAGCAGCTTGCGCCCGTGGTGATGCAGGCCGCGCAGCAGCACCCTGAGCTGCGGCTGGTGGGCGCGCAGGTGGAGCGCACGGGCGAGGCGCGCACGGAGGCCTTTGCCGCTTTCCTGCCTCAAATCTCCGCCAATGTGGAGGGCGGCTCGCGGCAGTTGGGCGCCCAGGTCTACCCCTGGTCCAGCTTGCCCGCGCGCGAGCAAAAAAGCCAGGGCTATGGCCTGACGGTGCGGCAGCTGCTTTACGACTTTGGCCAAACCTCGCGCCGTGTGGGCGCGCAAGAAGCTGCGCGCGAGGCGGCCGAGCACCGGCAGGCGGTGCGCCGCTCCGAGCTGAGCTTGCGCGCGCTGGACGCCTGGAACCAAGTGTTCAGGGCCCAGCAGCTGGTGCTGCTTAACGCCATGAATGTGGTGGCGCGCACGCAAATTCGCAGCTTTGTGGAAGAGCGCGAGCAAATGGGGGGCAGCTCGCGCAGCGACGTGCTGCGCGTGCAGGCCCGCATTGCCGAGGCAGACATTGCCCTGGTCGCCGCTGAAAACCAGCTGCGCGCCGCGCAGGCGGCCTACTTTGAAATCTACAACCAAAACCCGCCCGCAGCCGTGGCGCTGCTGGAGGCGCCAGTGCTGCCCCGCGAGCGTTTTGCGGGCGGCGGCGCTGTGCTGGACGACAGTTTGCTGTTGCGCGAGCTGCGCGCCTTGGGCCGGCAGTACGAGTTGGAGGCCCAGGCCGCCGCCAGCGCTTTGTACCCGCGCCTGACGCTGGAGGTCAGCCGATCGCGGCGCGACCTGTACAGCGGCGGCACGCCAGGCACCGACAGCGCTTTCGCCATTGTGGGCAACCAAAACCTGTATGCAGGCGGTGCCGACCAGGCGCGCCAGCGCCAAGCCGAGCTGCGCAGCCAGGAGTCTTTGCTGGAGCTGGACATCCGCCGGCGGCAGCTTGACAAGCTCGTCAGCGAGCTGCTGGCCGAGCTCGACAATGGCGAGGCGTCGCTCAAAGCCAGGCGCGGGGGCGTGCAAGGCGCCATGCGCGCGCTGGAGGTGGTGCGCGAGCAGTTCTTCTTCAGGCGCGGGGCCTTGCTGGACCTGCTGCGCGCGCAGGAGGAGCTGTTTGTTGCTGGGCGCGAGCTCATTGTGGGCCTGGTGGAGCACGCCCAGGTCCGGTACCGGCTGCTGCATGTGAGCGGACAACTCGACGAGGTGCTGCAGGCGCAAGCCGCGCCCGCCACCCCCAAGCGATAACAGAATCCGTGACAGAAGCATTGATGCAAGCCGCGACCCCCACACTCCCCGCCCGCGCCGCTGCAGACCCGCTGAAGGCCGGTCTGCGCGCCATTTTGAACTGGCTGGAGCGACCCATTTCCGACGCGGCACTTGACAGCCGCATACCGCACCTGGGCACGGCCTGGACGGTAGACACCTTGGTGGAGGCGGCCGACAGCCTGGGCCTGGAGGTCAGCCATCACAACGTCACCCAGGCCGACTTGGGGCCTGTGCCCTGCCTGCTTTGGCTCAAAGACGGCTCGGTGCTCACCGTGCTGGAGCGGGTTGATGAGCAGCAGGTCAGGGCCTTGCTGGCCCACCAAATGGAGCGGCCCGGTCGCCTGCAGCTGGCAGACTTGCTGCCCCAGGTGCAGGGCCAAAGCTTGGCGCTGGTGCCCAGGCGGGCCAAGCCGGATGCGGCCCAGCCGCTGCCTACCGATGACGTGGGCGCCTTGATGGGCAGGCGCGGCCATTGGTTTTGGGGGCCTTTGCTGCAGTCCAAGGGCGTGTACGTGCAGGTGGCGGTGGCGGCGTTGCTGGTGAACTTGTTTGCCATTGCCAGCTCGGTGTTCTCCATGACGGTGTACGACCGGGTGATCCCGAACAACGCCATGGACACGCTCACGGCCTTGTTGGTGGGCGTGACCATCATCTTTGCCTGCGATTTTGTGATCCGCTCGCTGCGCGCCTACTTTTTAGACATGGCCAGCGCGCAGGCTGATGCTTCCATTGCCGACGCGCTGTTTGAGCAGGTGCTGGACATCAAAATGAAGGTGCGCTTGGGCAGCACCGGCAACCTGGCCAGCGTGCTCAAGGAGTTTGAGTCGGTGCGCGAGTTCCTCACCTCGGCCACGCTCACGGCCTTTATCGACCTGCCTTTTGCCATCATCTTTTTGGTGGTCATCTACCTCATAGGCGGGCCCATGGTGTGGGTGCCGCTGGTGGCCATTCCGGTGATGGTGCTGGCCGCGCTCGCGGTGCAGCCCAAGCTGCGCGCCCTCATCAAGGAGTCGCAAGAAGGCGGCCACCAAAAGCACGCGATTTTGGTGGAAACGCTCAGCGGGCTGGAGACCATCAAGGCCATGGGCGCGGGCGCTTCCTTGCGCCGGCGCTGGCAGGAGGCGGTGGCGCACCAGTCGCACATTGGCCTGCAAACGCGCATGCTTTCCCAGCTCACCGGCAACGTGGCCAACGCGGCCCAGCAGTTCACGCAGGTGCTGGTGGTCACGGCCGGCGCCTACCTGGTGCAACAAGGGCAAATGGGTTTTGGCGCCATCATTGCCTGCACCATTTTGGCGGGCCGGGCGGTGGGCCCGATTGCGCAGGTCACGCAGCTCATTACCCGCCTGAATCAAACCCTGGAGAGCTACCAGGCGCTGGCCCGCTTCATGGGGCACGAGCGCGAGCACAAAGAAGGCCAAACCTTTTTGGAGCGCCCCGACTTCAAGGGCCGCATTGAGTTCAGGGACGTGGTGTTCAGCTACCCCAAAACCACCCGGCCTGTGCTGGACGGCGTGTCTTTTTGCATAGAGCCCGGCCAGCGGGTGGCGGTGGTGGGCAAGATAGGCTCGGGCAAAACCACGGTGGCCAAGCTGATTTTGGGCTTGTACACGCCCGACAGCGGCGCGGTGCTGATTGACGGCGTGGACGTGCGCCAAATCGACCCGGCCGACCTGCGCCGCGCCCTTGGCGTGGTGATGCAAGACACCTGGCTGATGAGCGGCACGCTGCGCCAGAACATTGCCTTTGGCAGCGAATTTGTGACTGACGCCGAGGTGCTGGCGGCCGCCACCCTGGCCGGCGTGGAGGACTTTGTGCGCGAAATCCCCGAGGGCTACAGCCTGCGCATTGGCGAGCGCGGGGAGGGTCTGTCGGGCGGGCAGCGGCAGGCGGTGGCGATTGCGCGCGCGCTGGTGGCACGCCCGCGCATGCTGGTGCTCGACGAGGCCACCAGCGCCATGGACTCGGCCGCCGAGGAGGCATTTATTCGCCGGCTCAAGGCCAGCTTGTCGGGGCAAACGCTGGTGACGGTCACGCACAAGTCGTCGCTCTTGGCCTTGACCACGCACCTCATCGTGCTCGACAAGGGCCGGGTGGTGGCGCAGGGGCCGACGGAGCAGGTGATGGGTTCAGAGGCGGTCGCACGATCGCGAGCGGCATGAGGTGGCCCGAATGAGTGTCTGGAAAATTTCATCTTGGCTGCGGCAACTCTCGGGCGAAGCGGGGCAGACCGTGGCCTCGTCCTCGCAGCGGGGCGCCCACCAGGTCAGCAGCGCTTCTAAGCTGATGCTGTGGGCCATTTTTGCGGTGTTTGCGGTGCTGTTTGCCTGGGCGGCGGTGGCCGATGTCGAAACCGTCACCCGCGCCGAAGGCCGGGTGGTGCCCACGGCACGGCTGCAAACCATCCAAAACTTGGAAGGCGGCATTGTGGAAGCCATCCACGTCAAGCAAGGCGCGCAGGTGCAAGAGCAGCAGCTGCTGGTCACGCTGAGCGGGGTGCAGTCGTCGGCGGACTTTAATTCCCGCCGGCAGCAGGTGCTCTCGCTGCAGGCCAAGGTGGCCAGGCTGCAAGGCCAGGTGCAGGGCGAGGAGCCGCGCTTTGCGCCTGCCCTCTTGAACGAGGGCCGCACCTATGTGGATATAGAGCGCATGGCCTGGCAGGCCAGGCGCGGCGAGCAGCAGTCGCAGCTGGCCACGCTGGACGCGCAGCTGGCGCAAAAAACCAAAGAGCTGGAGGAGGCCGAGGTGAGCTTGCGCACCCAGCAGCAGTCGCTGGCCTTGGGGCAGGACGAGCAGCGCATCATTGAGAACATGGTCGAGCGCGGCCTGGAGCCGCGCCTGGAGCTGGTGCGCATCCAGCGCGTGACCTCTGACGCGCGTGGCCGCGCTGAAGGCGCGGCCCTGCAAATTGAGCGCGGCCGCGCCGCCATCCGCGAGATTGAATCGCGCAAGCTGTCTTTGGCCGGCCAGTTCCGCACCGAAGCCCTGGCCGAGCTCAACCGCAGCACCATGGAGCTGCGCGCCGCCGAAGAAGCCATGCCGGCGCTGAGCGACAGGCTGGCGCGCACCGAGATCAAGTCGCCCATGAAGGGCATCGTCAACCGCGTGTTTGTCTCCACCGTGGGCGGCGTGGTCAAGCCGGGCGAGCACATTGTGGAGATCGTACCTGGCGATGACGAGCTGATCATGGAGGCGCTGGTGCGCCCGCAAGACATTGGCTTTGTGCAGGTGGGGCAGGGCGCGCGGGTCAAGGTCACGGCCTATGACTTTGCGCTCTTTGGCAGCTTAGAGGGCAAGGTGCAAAGCATCAGCCCCGACGTGGTGACCAACGAAAAGGGCGAGACCTTCTACAACGTGCGGGTAGAAACCAAAACCCGCGCCATGGACACCCTGGACAAAAAGCTGCCGGTGATTCCCGGCATGCAGGTGCAGGTGGACATCATCACCGGCAGCAAAACCGTGTTGCAGTACCTGTCCAAGCCGCTGGTGGCCATGAAAGAGAACGCCTTCCGTGAGCGCTGACAAGCCCCTGTCCCTGCAGCAGCTGTGGGAGCAAACCCGGCCCGCCGTGCGCCAGGCGCTGGCCTATGGCCTGCTGGCCAATGTGTTGATGTTCATGCCCACGGTCTACATGCTGGAGGTGTACGACCGCGTGCTGAGCAGCGGCAGCATACGCACGCTGGTGACCATGTCGCTGCTGGCCTTGGGTGTGTATGTGCTGCTGGCCGTGATTGACTGGGTGCGCAGCGAAATCTTGTACCAAGCCGGCCGCCATGTGGAGGCTGAACTCTCCCGGCAGTTGTTTGACCGCATTTTTGCGGCCCACCTGCGCCGCCAACTGCCGCAGGGCATGAGCAGCTTGCAAGATTTAGGCAGCTTGCGCTCGTTTTCAGGCTCGGCCACGGCCGTGGCCCTGCTGGACGTGCCCTTTGCCCTGCTGGTGCTCTTGGTGCTGCTGGCCGTTCACCCCTTGCTGGCCGTGGTGTCCCTGCTGGCGGCCATGCTCATTGCCCTGACCGCCTGGCTGACCGACCGCGCCACCCGCGCGCCCCTGGCCCAGGCCAGCACCGAGCAGGCCCGCGCCCAGCAAACCCTGGGCGGCACCATGCGCGCCGCTGGCCTGGTGCACGCCATGGGCATGGCACCTGCGCTGGAGCAGCGCTGGCAAACCCACCACCAGGCGTACCTGGGGCAGCAAGCCAGCGCTTCTTTGAGTGCGGGAAGCGGCGTGGCGCTGTCTAAGCTGATTCAAACCTTGCAGTCCTCGCTCTTGTTGGGGCTGGGTTGCTGGTTGACGCTGGAGGGCCAGTTGTCGCCCTCGGGCTCCATGATGATCGTGGCCTCCATCTTGGGCGCGCGTGCGCTCGCGCCCTTGACGCAGGTGGTCACGCAGTGGCGGCAAATTGTGCAGATCAGCCTGCAGTGGAAGCAACTGCGCACCACCCTGGCCCTGCCGGTGGTGGAGCAGTCTGAGCTGCCCCTGCCTGCGCCGCAAGGCCGGCTCAGTGCCGAGCAAGCCAGCTACGCCGTGCCGGGCACCGGCCAGGTGCTGGTGCGCGGCATGAATTTTGGCTTGGCGCCTGGCACGGTGCTGATGGTCATGGGCCCCTCAGGCGCGGGCAAAACCACGCTGGCGCGCATGCTCATGGGGCTGCTGCCCTGCACCCAGGGCAAGGTCAGGCTGGACGGTGTGGACCTGTTCCGCTGGAACAAAACCGAGCTGGGCCCGCACCTGGGCTACTTGCCGCAAAACATAGAGCTGCTCGACGGCACCGTGGCCGAGAACATGGCCCGCTTTGGCCAGCCTAACCACGACTTGCTGGCCGCCGCCGTGGCCCTGGCCGGTTTGGCGCCCTTGCTGGAGCAGCTGCCCCTGGGGCTGGACACCCCGGTGGGCGTGAACGGGGCTTTTTTGTCGGGCGGCATGCGCCAGCGCGTGGCGCTGGCCCGGGCGGTGTACGGCCAGCCGCGCCTGCTGGTGCTGGACGAGCCCAACTCGCACCTGGACGCCGAGGGCGACGCCGCGCTGGGGCAGTGCATAGGCCAGCTGCAAGCGGCGGGCAGCACGGTGGTGGTGGTCAGCCACCGCCAATCGGTGCTGGCCTTGGCCACGCATTTGATGATTGTGCGCGACGGCGCCATGCACGCTTGCGGCCCGCGTGACGAGGTGATCTTGGCGCTCAAGCGCGCTTTTGAGCAGCAAGGCGCTGCACCTGGGGGCAGGGCATGAAGGCGCTGCGCTTTTGGCTGACCCAGCTGCACAGCCTGCGGCCGTTTTTTTGGCGGGCGCTGGCCTTGAGCTTGGGCGTGAACACGCTCATGGTGTTGCCCAGCTTGTACATGCTGCAGGTCTTCGACCGGGTGATGGTCAGCCACAACGGCCTCACGCTGGTGCTGCTCACCTTGGTGCTGACGGCCGCCTTGTTGGTGGTGGCCTGGCTGGAGACGCGGCGCACCGCCGTGCTGGTGTACATGGGCCAGCAGCTGGACAACTGCTTGGCCTCGCGTGCGCACGACGCAGCCCTGCACCGCGAGCTGCACTCGCCCAGCAGCAGCCCCCAGCAGCCTTTGCTTGACTTGAACCAGCTGCGCCAATTTGTCACTGGGCAAGGCTTGTTTGTGCTGTTTGACCTGCCCTGGTTCCCGCTGTATTTGGCCCTGATGTTTTTGCTCCACCCCTGGCTGGGCATCTTGGGCCTGGCGTGCGCTGTGGTGCTGGTGATCATTTCGGTGCTCAGCCACCTGGGCAGCCGCGCCCCGGTGGAGCGCGCCAGCGAGGCCGCCCGCCAAGCCCAGCAAGACCAGGTGGCCAAGCTGCGCAACGCTGAAGTGATTCACGCCTTGGGCATGCTGGCGGCGCTCAAGCAGCGTTGGTCTTTGCGCCACCAGGCTTATTCGCGCACGCAAGCGCAGGCCGAGGCCAGCAGCGCCCGCTATTCCGGCGTGAGCAAGCTGGCCCGTCACCTGCAGCAGTCTTTGAGCCTGGGTGTGGGCGCCTGGCTGGTGGTGGACGGGCAGATCAGCCCCGGCGCCATGATTGCCGCCAATATTTTGATGACCAAGACCTTGCAGCCGCTGGACCTCTTGGTCAGCACCTGGAGTGGCGTGCTGTCGGCGCGCTTGGCCGGCGAGCGGCTGCAGGCGGCGCTGCAGGCCACGCCGCCCGACCACGCGCAAGAAATCAGGGACTTGCAAGTGCCCGAGGTCCGCTGGCAAGAGGTGGTGGTCAAGTCGCCATCTGACGACAGGGCGATTTTGGACGGCATCAACTTGCACTTGGCGCCCGGCAGCTTGGTGGGTTTGATCGGCCCCTCAGGTTCGGGCAAAAGCACCTTGGCCCGCGTGATGCTGGGCCTGTGGCCGCGCCAGCTGTGCAGCGGCAGCATTTTGTTGGGCGGCTTGTCGGTGTTTGACTGGGACCGCCAAAGCTTAGGCCCCAGCGTGGGCTACCTGCCGCAAGAGCCTTTGCTCATGGAGGGCAGCTTGGCGCAAAACATCTCGCGCTTTGGCGCCTCCCAGCCCGCCTTGGTGGTGGAGGCGGCGCGCCGGGTGGGCATTCATGAGCTGATTTTGGCCATGCCCCAGGGCTACGACACCCAGGCCGGCGAAGCCGGCCAACTGCTCTCGGGTGGCCAGCGCCAGCTGGTGGCGCTGGCCCAGGCGGTGTACAGCACGCCGCGCCTGGTGGTGCTGGACGAGCCCAACGCCAACTTGGACGAGTTTGGCGAGCGCTGCCTGGTGCAGACGCTGAAATTTTTGCGCGAGCAGGGTAGCGCGGTGCTTGTCATCACCCACCGCCCCGATATTCTTGAGCACTTGGACCAGACCTGGCAAATGCGCCAGGGCTGTCTGCTTGTCCCTTCGATTCGACCCACCGAGCCCGCCCCGCAGGCGGGATTTGCACATGCATCCGTCTGAGTCTGCTTCTTCGTTGCCCGCCTCCTCACCCACCTCAGAGCGCGCGCTCAAGGTGGGGCGCTACGCCCTGGGCTTGGCCTTGTTGGCGCTGGTGGCTTGGAGCCTGTTGGCCCCGATTGACGAGGGCATTCCTGCCTCTGGCGCGGTGACGGTGGACACCAAGCGCAAGGCCGTGCAGCACCTGCAAGGCGGCATCGTGCGCGAGGTCCATGTCAGCGAGGGCGGCCTGGTCAAAGAGGGGCAGGTGCTGATGGTGCTGGAGCAAAGCAGCGCCCGGGCCAATTTTGAGTCGGTGCGCCAGCATTACCTGGCTTTGCGCACCTCGGAGTCGCGCTTGTTGGCCGAGCGTGCGGGCGCGGACAGTGTGAGCTTTCACCCCGATATTTTGGCGATGCAGGCCGACCCTTTGGTGAGGCAGCACATGCAGACCCAGCAGCAGCTGTTTGCCTCGCGCCGCCAGACCTTGCAGATCAGCTTGAAGGTGCTTACTGAAAACCGCGCCGGCCTGCAAGAGCAGCGCAAGGGCTTGGTGCAGGTGATGGCCGAGCGCCAGCGCCAGTTGGCGCTGTTGGAAGAAGAGCTGGGCAACCTCAGAGAACTGGTGCGCGAAGGCTTTGCCCCGCGCAACCGCCAGCTGGAGATGGAGCGCAACCGCGCCGACATTCGCAGTGCGCTGGCCGAAACCTCGGCCGCCATCCAGCGCCTGGACAGGCAAGTGGAAGAAGTGGTGCAGCGCATGCAGCTGACCGAGCAGGACTACCTCAAAGAGGTGGACACCCAAACCGCCGAGGTGCGCCGCGAGGTGCAGGCCGACGCTGAAAAGCTCAAGGCCGTGACGCAAGACCTGGCCCGCACCGAGTTGCGCGCCCCAGTGTCTGGCCAGGTGGTGGGCCTGGGGGTGCAGTCTGTGGGCGCAGTGGTGGGCCCCGGCCAAAAAATCATGGACATCGTGCCCGAGCAAGCGCCCTTGATGATTGAGGCCCGCGTCTCGCCCCAGGTGATTGACCGCCTCAAAGAAGGCATGCCCACTGAGATTCGGTTTTCCGGTTTTGCCCAGACGCCGCAGCTGAACGTGGCGGGCCGCGTGGTGTCGGTGTCAAAGGACATGCTCACCGACCCCGACACCCGCATGCCCTACTTTTTGGCCCGCGTGGAGGTCACGGACCAGGGCCGCCAAACCCTGGGCAACCGGCAGATGCAGCCCGGCATGATGGCCGATGTGCTCATCAAAACAGGCGAGCGCTCCTTCTTGGCCTACCTGACCTACCCGCTGGTGCGCAGGCTGGCCCAGTCCATGACCGAGGAGTAAGGCTGTGCAGCGTTTTATTTGGGCATTGCTTGCTACTGTGTGGGTCTGCGCACCAGCGCGGGCGGCCATGGACCTGGCGCAAGCCTTTGAGCTGGCCCGCCAGGCCGACCCGTCGTTTCAAGCCAGCCGCCAGGAGTTGGCGGGACTGGACGAGGTGGTGCCGCAAGCGCGCGCGGCGCTGCTGCCCAATGTCTCGGCCAGCGCCAGCCGCAACCGGGTGTGGCTGGACCGCCAAGAGCAGGGCGGCGAATTCGAGTCGAATTACTTCAGCCTGAACAACTCCCTGGTGGTGCGCCAGCCGCTGTGGCGCCGGCCGCAAATGCTGCAGCTGGAACAAGCCAAAACGCAGGCCGCCACCCAGGCTTTTGTGCAGCGCCGGGCCGAGGCCGACTTGCTGCTGCGCGTGGCCAGCACCTACTTTGACCTGCTGTACGCCGATCAGTCCCAGGCTTTGCTGCGCAGCGTGGCTGCCGCCAGCGCCCAGCAGCTGGTGTCGGCGCGCCGCAGTTTTGAGCTGGGCCAAGGCACGCGCACCGACATTGACGAGGCCCAGGCCCGCAGCGACTTGGCCTTGGCGCAAAGCGTGCAAGTGCGGCAAAACCGCGACATGGCCTTGCGCCAAATGGCCATGCTGGTGGGCCAGGAGGTGCAAGCCTACAAACCCATGCGCATCGAAGCCAGCGAGCCGCTGCGCCCCCCGGGCAGCCTGGACGAGTGGCTGGCCAAAGCCAAGCAGCACAACCCCGAGCTGCAACTGGCCCGCACCAAGCTGGCCCTGGCCGAGCTGGAAGTCACCAAAACCCAAGCCGCCCACGACCCCACGCTGGACCTGGTGGCCCAACGCTCGCTGAGCAAAAGCGAAAACACCCAGTCGCCCAACGCCAGCTACCGCAGCTCGCAAGTGGGGGTGCAGCTGAATGTGCCTTTGTACGCGGGTGGCGGGGTGCAGTCGGCCGTGCGCCAGGCCGTGGCCAACCGCGAGCGCGAGCAGTTCGTCGTGGCGCAGGCCAGCAATGATTTGGCTTTGAAGGTGCAACGCGAGTACCACGCCCTGGCCGAGGGCCCAGAGCGCCTGCAGGCCGCCCGCCAGGCGCTGCGCTCGGCCTCGCAGTTGGTGTTTTCCACCAGCAAAGGCATTCAAGCGGGCACACGCACCGTGGTGGACCAACTCAACGCGGTGCAGCGCGAGGCCGAAACCCGGCGCGAGCTGGCCCTGGTGCACTACCAGCTGCAGCTGGCCTGGCTCAAACTGGCCGCTTTGAGCGGCGAAGAACTGCAGGCCAGCGTGGACGAGGTCAATCGGCAGCTGCAGGCGCAGCCGTGACCGGGGCGCTGGGCTGGCGGCGGTGCTCTTGGATGACCCGCATGGCGCAGGCCGATTTTTCCCGGCTGATGGCGGTCGCATCTGCGCTGACCTCGGGCCGCTGAAGCCGCTCGCAGCGTGCCAGCAGGTATTCGTCGAACCAGGCCGGGTAAGTGCCCAGCGACCGGGTCTCGGCCTCGGTGAGCCAGCGCACCTGGCTGGACGAGGTCATCAAGGCGTTTTGATAAATGGCTGGCGGGATGTCGAACTCCCTGAACGCGCGCTCCAGCGACTGGTACATCGCCCGGGTGAGGTCTTGGGCCTGCGACAGTGAGAGGCGTGCCAAAAAGTCGCGGCTGATGAAGGCGCGATGGATGCCGATGTTGGGCTTGAAGGGGCTGTTGGCGGCCGTCAGCCCCGGCACCCGCACCAAGCCTGCGGCATAGAGAAAAAGACAGGCGCTGATGCAGCGCGACTCTGTGGGCACATGGGCAATAAAGCCGCGGCTGCGGATCAGCCTGGCCATGACCAGGGTCTCGCGCACCGAGCCGCCTTCGGAATTCAGAGCGATCCAAATCGTGGACTGCTCCACGCTGGGATTGAGGCCTGCCAAAAACTGCTGCAGTTTTTGACCATCGCCCTCTTTGACCGCCCCCTCCAGATGCAAGGCCTCTACTTGTCCTGCAGCCCCGAGGTTCAGCGGCTTGATGGTGAATTCCATGGCCCCGGCGGGCAGCACGAGCAGCAGCAGCAGGTAAATCAACAGTCGAGCTTGATGCATGCCGGAATTATTGCCGCCTTCGCGCCTTGGTTCACATTCTGGTCCATGATGCGGGATTTTTGCCAAATTTTGCCAATATAGGTAGACTTTGCCTATGACCACCATGAACATTTCCCTGCCAGAAACGCTGAAGACTTTTGTCGACGGGCAAGTGGCCGAGCGAGGTTATGGCACGAGCAGCGAGTACGTGCGCGAGTTGATTCGCAAAGACCAGGATAGACAAAATCTGCGTGGCTTGCTGCTCGCCGGTGCCGCGTCGCAGCCGGGCAAAGTGGTGGATGCCAAGTACTTTGATGCGCTCCGCAGCCGCGTACAAAAAAGCGGTTCAGTTTGAAGACCAAGCCCGTCGTTCCCCGCGAACTCGCGGGCAAGGACGCTGAGGATGCCGTCGATTACTACCTTCAAGAGGCGGGTGATCAAGTGGCATTGGGTTTCATCGAATCCTTGCAAAAGGCCTACGACCACATTGCTCGTCATCCCCAAACCGGCTCACCACGCTATGCCCATGAGCTGAATTTGCCTGGACTGCGCATGTGGCCGCTCAAGCGCTACCCCTACCTGGTGTTTTACGTCGAGCAAGTCAATCACATCGACGTTTGGCGGGTGCTCAATGGCCTCACGGACATTCCGGCTTGGCTGCAAGAGGAAGGCAAGCCGTTTGACTGAATGCAGGCTCTCTCCCCCAGAGGGGGAGGGAGTAAATCGGGGACTTTGGCTTGGCTCCCTCCCCCCTCTGGGGGGAGGGC
>Ga0209550_10004485_pt1 | contig 13232 bp, 14 predicted proteins | sample LauGreSuBDMM15SN_2_FD_187567 | JGI IMG/M metagenome (GOLD analysis project Ga0209550, IMG submission 187567) | Freshwater lake microbial communities from Lake Michigan, USA - Su13.BD.MM15.SN (SPAdes) (version 5) | ecosystem: Environmental > Aquatic > Freshwater > Lake | place: Lake Michigan... | reverse complement strand
GAAGCAGACAAACTCATGCAACACGAAAGCGTGAAGCAGGCCTACGAGCATTTTCTACTGCTATGTGAACTGACCAAAACGCACAAAGATTAGTGTTGTTTTTTTGCAACAAATAAAACGGTTGACCATTAATGCCCATTTTGCTATACTAGAGGCTAAGTTAAACAAAAGGAGCCCCAAATGCTTGCACTAGACAATATTGAATCAGTTCACAATACTGCTACTTCTGCCGCAAAACGTGCAGAAGCAGAATTCCGTGCCAAACACGGCGAGCCCGGCTACTGTGGTTTTGCCTGGGTGCATGTGAGTGAAAAAGGTAATACCAAAATGGGACGGGCTCTCAAGACGGTGGGCTTCCGCAAAGAACATGGTGGTGGTTTGAGCCTGTGGAATCCAGGTGGTAGCTTCACGCAAAGCATGGACATCAAAGAAGCAGGCGCAGAAGCCTACGCAGAAGTACTACGTAAGTTTGGCCTTAATGCCTATGCTTGCTCACGTGCTGATTAAGCAAAAAGTAGTAGTTTTTACAGCCCAAAAAGTAGCAAAAAAACAACACTTTTTGGGCAGAAATTTACGAAAAATGCTTGACCAAAATGGACCCATTTGCTATAATAATGACATGATGTTGCAAAAGTAGACAAATCAACCTGTGTTGCAAAAAAGCAACGTTGCAAAAATAATAAAAAACGGTTGACCCAAATGCCCATTTTTGCTATACTATGTTTTGTTAGTTAATTAAATCGACATAAAAAAGGAGCCTTTAAATGTCACAATCTTTCATCCGTGTTAAAGCAGGCGCTTATCGCACCACAGACGTTAGCGGTCAAGTGTTCCAGCTCGTTGAGCAATACAAACAAACTGCCAAAGGTGGCTATGTTACTGTGAAAAACGGTAGCAAGTTTCCTGGCTTCCCAGAAGACATCCGTGTTAAAGTTGACGGCATGACTGCTTACGAGTTTGTAACCGAAGGCGACTTTGACGGTGTTGTAACAGCACTGGACTCTGATGTGCAAGCCGCTGTGAATGCGTTACAGACTGATGAAGAGCGCATGGAAGAAATTGCTGAGCGTTTTGATATGCTCACAGAGATGACCAAAGCCTGTGTCAGTGGTGATATCCGTGCAATGATTGTTAGCGGCCCTCCTGGCGTGGGCAAGAGCTATGGTGTTGAACTTGAGATCGAAAAAGCCACATTGTTTGACACCATTGCAGGACGCAAACTCCGTGCAGAAGTTGTCAAAGGTTCAGCTACTCCTATTGGCTTGTATCAAACACTGTACAAGTATTCAGATGAAAATTGCGTGGTTGTGTTTGACGACTGCGACAGCATTTTGTTGGATGATGTGGCGTTGAACTTGCTGAAAGGTGCATTAGACTCAGGCAAGAAGCGTAAGATTTCTTGGTTGAGTGAGTCAAGTGCTCTGCGTCGCGAAGGCATCCCAGACAGCTTCACGTTCAACGGTAGCGTGATCTTTATCACCAACTTGAAGTTTGATACAATGAAGAGTCAAAAGTTGCGTGATCACTTGGATGCATTGCAGTCACGCTGTCACTATCTTGACTTGACACTGGACACCATGCGTGACAAAGTGTTGCGCATCAAGCAGATTGCTAAAACAGGTGAACTGTTCAGCGACATGGATATCACGGATGTTGGACAAGACATGATCATTGAGTTCATGAATGAGAACAAAATGAAATTGCGCGAGATGAGCTTGCGTATGGCAATCAAGATTGCTCAGTTATACAAGAGCTTCCCCAACAACTGGGAGAAGATGGCCAAGACTACTTGCATGAAGAGTGCATAAAAGAATTAGGCGGGCTATGACCCGTTTAATGACTATGGTTTGTTAGCTCCTTTCCATGGTCTACCTTTAAACCCTGCCCTTAAAACGGCAGGGTTTTTTTTTGACTTTGTCAAGTGTGCATGCTATAATAAATCTATGATTTCCTATCCTTATGTTGAAGACTATCTTGAGGTAATTGCTGGCAAGCGAGATCCAGTGTCTCGGCAAATGATTAGCGGGCTTTTGTTTGCTTCGTTCGATCCTATTATTAATCTAGCCAGGTACGATAACAGTTTCCTAGACAGTGTGACTGATGCTACATTAAACGGCACATCACTCACAGACAGGCAAGCGGAACTGGCAGTTAAACTGATAAGCAAATACCAGCGACAATTGGCTGCAAAAGGTATTGGCGTTGACTCTATTGCAACACCTCAGTATCGCAAGGCCTTGCGTATCATCAGCAGAGCCAAGACAGCTGAAGTAGTTGATGGAATGATACAGCTGAAGTTTCCATATGACGTGCCAATGATTGAGCAGATTAGAAACATCAGCAAAGAGAGTCATGGATCAATTAAATTTGATCGAGATAGCCGAGTGTGGAATCTAGGTCTAACTGAATACAATATCAATTGGGTCTGTGAATTTGGTAAGGCATTTACTTTTCAAATATCCGATCAACTGCTTGGCCACATGCAGGAGATCGTTGACTGCGAAAAACAAGAATACAAGATACAACTGACTATAAAAGATACCCGTCTTGAGATTGAAAATGCACCTGCCTCTTTGATTGGATATATTGAAGCAAGTCTTGGCGGGTTTGGTCTAGACAATCTAGAAACTCTAGCAGACTATTCGTCGGTGCTGGGCTATACTCTTGATCAAGACATAAGGCATACACTGGAAAAGCACTATGGTGCTGATGTATATCTATTGGTTGCTAATCGTGAATACGATCTTAATAATGCAACAGATTCTATTTCTAGGATTATACGCTATGCAGAGAATTTTAATCGCTGGCCTATTGTGGCATTTAATCCTACCCCAGATGATACACTGCCTGAATGGAGAAATCATTTTGGTGAAGATCAAGTGTTAGTACTTGGAAACAAAAAAGACCATCGAATAGAAATACCCACTGGCTGCAAATTAGTCTACACGCATCGAGCTATCAAATCTATAGATACTATTCCATTGTTGGTGAGCCATGCTGGCATGATGGTTGGGTCAGACAAGCAGATCATGCTAACTCGTTCAGAAAAAATATTCTATTCCACAATGAAATTAAAGCAATGATCTCTTGCATTCACCCCATGGAATATGTTAATATGCTATCATGTTTGCAAAATTAATTATACGTGATGAAGTTAATGTCAAAATTGAAGGACTTGAATTATCGGACCGAACAGCTCTGGTAAAGAAATACAAGTACGAGATTCCGGGCGCCAGGTATCAGCCTAGCGTTCGTCTTGGACGATGGGATGGCAAGGTAAGTTTCTTTCAGCTGGGTGGCAGCACATACATTAATCTGCTACCCGAGATCCTGGTCTATCTAGCAGACAAAGGCTATGACATAGAAATAGACGACACCCGAGAGTACAAAACCACATTTGAGTTTACTCCAGTAGATGAAAACAGTTACAGTCACGTGATGTGGCCCAAGGGACATCCGGCAGAAGGCACACCCATAGTCATGCGTGACTATCAACCGGATATCATCAACAGGTTCTTTGAAAACCCGCAGAGCGTCCAAGAGATTGCAACAGGTGCAGGTAAAACGGTTATCACAGCCGCACTGTCAGACGCCGTGAGCAAGTATGGTAGGAGTATTGTGATTGTTCCAAACAAAAGCCTGGTAACACAAACACACAAGGATTACAAGAATATGGGGCTTGATGTTGGTGTGTATTTCGGTGACGATAAAGAATACGGCCGTACACATACTATTTGTACATGGCAAAGCCTAAACAACCTGCTCAAAGACACCAAGAACGGCGTAGCAGATATCACAATAGGTGAGTTTATTGAAGGCGTGGTATGTGTTATTGTAGACGAAGTACATATGGCAAAAGCAGATGCACTCAAGACTCTGCTTACAGGTGTGTTTGCCAAGGTGCCACTGCGTTGGGGACTCACGGGAACTATTCCTAAAGAGGATTATGAGTGGGTGAGCATCAAGTGTGCGCTAGGTGATGTTGTGGGACAACTTAAAGCAAGTACTCTGCAAGAAGCAGGGCACCTGAGCCGGTGTCATGTTAACGTAGTACAAATGATAGATCATGTGGAGTACAGCAACTACCAAAGCGAACTCAAATATCTTTTTGAGACCGAAGGACGTTTGGACTATATAAGCAAGCTGATAGAGAATATCAGGCAAAGTGGAAACACTCTAATACTTGTAGACCGTGTGGCTGCAGGCAAATCAATTACAGAAAGAATTCAAGATGCGGTTTTTGTATCGGGCGCCACGAAAGCTACAGATCGCCAGGACGAGTACGACGATGTGGCCACAAGCAACGGGAAGGTTATTGTGGCGACTTACGGTGTGGCCGCTGTGGGTATTAATATCCCTCGTATTTTTAATCTGGTTCTTCTGGAACCCGGAAAGAGCTTTGTCCGCGTTATACAATCAATTGGACGAGGTGTTCGCAAAGCAGAAGACAAAGACTTCGTCCAGATCTGGGATATAACCAGCACCTGCAAGTTTGCCAAACGGCATCTAACCAAACGTAAACAATTTTACAAGGAGGCTTCGTACCCCTTCACAATAGAGAAAGCTAATTGGCAATGAGAATACTAACCCTAGACAATACTGCATTCGAAATGAATGACATCCCGGATGAAGTTGATGACCTGCGATTTTGTGTGTTCGACAACAGCGACCCTAAAGAACCCGATTACTTTTTTATACCATTAATATTCCTAGAAAGTTTTAATAGTCCTGCACTGGTACTACGCATAGGCAACAGTGTAATTAAAATGCCAGTGGATTGGCAGGTGCTTATCGGAGAGCCAGACCTTGGGGATCTTGAAGTAGTACCACTTAGCAGTATCAATGATAGAGGATTCAGCGTGTTTACATTTAATCCATTGAGCAGTTTCCGCCCTGAGTTTATGCCTATAGAAATCATCGACATTTATCAAGATGTCAAATGGTATTTCCCAAAACTCAAGCCTGGTCAGATGTTGGCAATTCCAATTGAACATGAGAGTAAACCTGCATGTGCATATTTTATAAAAGATGTTTCGAGACAAAGCGAGGTTGTTGACTACGGAAAGGCATGGTAATATGGGCAGACTCAAACCAGGTGCGACCTACATATACGAAAAAGCCATGGGTGTGACCTATGCTCGCGAAGCAGGCGCACATCCAGGAGATCGTTTTGAAATTGGCCGCGACTATCCTGGTGAGAACACCTTCCTAGGATATCCAGTAACTGAAGTGGCAGAATTAGTTGCTATGAAGCAGGCCGCAGAGTCCAATCCCTCTTTACATGAAGCACTAGAACATGCTAAAGTACTGTATGAACTATCTCGTGATCACACCCCTGACACTAATCCAATGTGGCACCCAGTATGAGTGATGTTGATAAATTAAACATAGGGTATGAAATGACCCAGCTGGATCGTAAGAACCGAGGTTTTTATGATGAGCTAACAGATGAAGAACGGAAAAAGTTCAGCACCTATCTTATGGTGCGCTGGAGCTCAAGTGTGCAAGCAGACGGAGATATCCAGGCCTACTATGTGATGAGTTGTAATGAGAATCTAAACACCAACTTCTTTGATCTTAGCCAGCATCCAAAGCTACAATGGCTATGTGCCACAACTGTAAGTCCAGGCCTAGGAACATTTCGTCATCAGTGGATCTCTCCTAAAAAGAAAGAAGGATCTGATACCAAAATATCCAAAGTACTACGCTCACTGTTCCCTGATTTGAAAGAAGATGAAATTGACGTACTCAGAAGAATCAACACTAAAGATGATATTAAACAGTTGGCAAGAGAACATGGATGGCCAGACGATCGAATTAAAAAAGAATTTTAGTTGTAAATACTGCGACAAAGAGTTCCGCAAAGAATCTACGTTGGCAGCGCATCTGTGCGAAAACAAACGCAGGTGGCAACAGGAAAAAGAAACCAGTGTGCAGATGGGTCTTAGAGCCTACCTGCAGTTTTATGAGACCACACAAGGCAGCGCCAAGCTGAAGTCATATGAAGATTTTGTTAACAGTCCTTATTATAATGCTTTCGTTCGCTACGGCAGATATCTTGTTGCTATTCGCGCTGTCAATAGCAACAGTTTTACTGCATGGCTCTTGAAGAACAACAAGAAGCTGGACCAATGGTGCAAGGATAGCTTCTATGATGAATGGCTACTGGAATACCTGCGTAAAGAAGCAGTACAAGATGCACTAGAACGTGCGCTAAAGGAGATGCAAGACTATGCAGATGCGCACACTGAACTCAAGAACGGGTTCCTTGACTATTTTAGGTATGGTAATAGTAATCGCGTTTGCCATCATATCGTCACCGGTCGTATTAGTCCTTGGATTGTGTACAACTGTGGCTCGGGGGTGGAATTTCTTGACAAGCTACAGGAAGATCAAGTAACAATGATCATGCCCTATATTGATCCAGATGTCTGGCAAAAGAGGTTCGCAGACTATGTGGCAGATACAGAATGGTGCAAACACATACTGCGGGAAGCAGGACTATGAGTATGTTAAAATTTCCTGTAGTGATGTTGCAGGCGCTTGCAATAGCTGGACTAGGAGCATTGTTAGTCTTGGGCAACAGTACAGATTTTATGCTCACACTAGGCATGTACTTTGCATTCAGATGCATTGGAAACGATGTTATATATCATAGATTAATTTGTCATAGGGCATGGAAAGCACCAACTTGGGTCTGGATAGTAGGCAACATCGTTGCCACAATTGGTGGACAAGGAAGTGCTATAGTATGGTGTGCAAATCATTTACAACACCATGCACACAGCGACAAAGAAAAAGATCCGCACAGTCCTTGGACAAAATCAATTTGGCAAGTTATGCTGGTGCCCATGAACCCTAGGTTAGATTTAAGATACTCTTCTCCTTATTTTAAAAACACCTTATTGGTTTGGTTTCACCGCAATTACTGGAACATTCATGCAACTTATGTGATGTTACTGTTGACATTCTATCCATTTGGAGTCATAACTCTATACCTGGCACCAGTAGCAGTGAATTGGTTCTTCTCTGGATTAATCAATGTGCTTGGTCACAGCAACGTTGAAGTCAATGAAAAAACTCAAGACCGTAGCGCAAACAATTGGACATTAAATCTAGTGACATTTGGTGGTGGATACCATTATAATCATCATGCAAACCCGCAAAATCCAAGGTTTGGTACACGTTGGTACCAGTTTGATATTGCATATTGGATAATTTTATTATGTCGAATCAAATAAAATTTAACAGCGACATTGACATAGACTTTGCTGATCGTACAGCGATCCTAAAACTGATTAAACATACGCCAGCAAGCCAACAGCGTGACAGCGAACTGGTATTGCACAATACCGGAGTGTACGTAACAGATATTCCAGTGGATCCATTCAAGAGCATTGCAAGCCTGGACTACAAGACCGCAGAGTCTCGTGGTTACATGAAGCTGGACTTTCTGAATGTAGGGTTATATGAGAAGGTAAAAAATGAACAGCATCTAGAACAGCTGATGCATACAGATCCGCTGTGGGACATATTCAACAACAATCAAGAACTGTGGGCGCAGTTGATCCATGTGAACAATCATTGGAACGTGCTAAAGAAAATGCCTGAGCCTGTGGACAGTGTACCAAGACTGGCCATGTTCTTGGCAATCATTCGTCCTGCCAAGCGTCACTTGATTGGACTGCCCTGGGCAGAAGTTGCTAAAACTATCTGGGAAAAAACAGATGACAGCTACTACTTTAAGAAAGCGCACGGAATAGCATACGCACATCTTGTGGTAGTGAACATGAATCTAATTTGTGAAGGAGTAAGCTATGGACACAGTTAAGGCAATCTACGTACCAGGGTAATTGATCGACGCTTGCTTTTCTTCGCTGCAATTTCTTTAAGACTAACATAAGGACCAAATTTAATCTCAACGTCTTTACTGTTAAGCGTCTTAAGACAATATCGAAAGGGAAACCATTCTTGCCTTAGGAATACATTTATAGGAATAAGTCGATTTGATTCCCACCACCAGCTATCACCCAAGGCCAAGAACAATGCTTTCTCTTCTTCTGTGCGCAGAGCACCAAAATCATAAACTGACGTAAGAATATCGTCAACATTTTGTATAATTCCTATATACTCATTGCCGCCGTAGCCAACGTAGCTGATAAAAGGATATTGATCTAACAATCCTCTTTGGTATTCGGTTATTTCTATTTTGGTTATTTTTGAACTCATCAAGATTATTTATTGATAATAAATCAATTGGTTTTAGAACTGGACACTGATTGCAACTGCTGATAAATTACTGTATACTGCTACTATGTTCTTGACAATACAACAGGAGGTGCTGGCTCTACTTCCGCCTAAACGCAAACAAAACAACAAATGGACCAGCTTTAATGCTCCTTGTTGTGTGCATCGTGGTGAGAGTGTGGATCGCCGCGGTCGAGGAGGTATTGCCGCAGGTGCAGATGGTGTGGTTAGCTATCACTGTTTCAACTGTCATTTCAAAACCAGCTATCGTCCTGGCCGACTGCTAGGATTCCGATTCAAGCAACTACTTGAATGGCTAGGTGCAAGTGATAACATTATACAGCGGCTGAACATAGAAGCCTTGCGATTACGTGACATGATTGCTCCACCCGAGGCAGTGGAAAAGAAAGTACAAGAAACAGTTTTTACTCCGCGGCCGTTGCCTACGGATGCTACAAGTTTTACACACTGGCGCACCTTGCTTGCCCTAACAGATGAGAACTATACAATTCCACGTAGTTTAAATGATGGAGTGGTATATATCAACGACCGAGATCAAACACTAATGGATCGTTATGAGTTTTATGTAACAGAAGACACTGCATACAACATGCACAGGCGTGTGATTGTTCCGTTTACCTGGAAGAACGAAATCATTGGTTATACTGGCAGGGCATTGGACACAGAGATCAAGCCCAAGTACTTTAACAGTCATGAACCTAACTATGTGTTTAATGTGGACAAGCAAAAACCCACATCTGCGTTTGTGATTGTGACAGAAGGGCCATTTGATGCCATGGCAGTGGATGGTGTTGCTATACTAGGCAACGAAATCAGCGACGAACAAGTGGACATTATCAACAGCCTCAAGCGTGAGGTTATTGTGTTGCCAGACTGGGATGAAGCAGGACAACGAATGATTGATGCGGCACTGGAGAACGACTGGACTGTGAGTTTTCCAGTGTGGCGTGAAACCTGCAAAGACGCAGGAGAAGCAGTGTCTAGGTATGGTAGACTGTTTGTGCTTAAAAGCATACTTGACGGTCGCCAGTCGAATGGATTAAAGATTGAACTCTTACGGAAAAAACTATATAATTAACTATGACAAAAGACTATAACGCAGACTTCCAGAAACTGTTTCTTGAGATGATGTTGCATGATGCACAGAGCTATGTGCGTGTGCAGAATATCTACAACGAAGAAAACTTTGATCGCAGCCTACGCAGTGCGGCTAAGTTTTTGAAAGAACACAGCGACAAACACAAGACACTGCCCACACTGGAACAGATCAAGGCCACTTGTGGTGTGGATCTAAAACCCATGCCTGACATGAACGATGGCCACCAAGAATGGTTCATGGAGGAGTTTGAAAACTTTACCAAGCGCAAGGAACTGGAACGGGCTATTCTTAAATCCGCAGACCTGCTAGAAAAAGGCGAGTTTGAACCAGTTGAGAAACTGATCAAAGATGCTGTACAGATCAGCTTGACCAAGGACCTGGGTACAGACTATTTTGCAGACCCCACAGCACGTATCAACCGGTACTTTAATTCTGGCGGACAAGTGAGCACAGGATGGCCACAACTGGATAGGATACTTTACGGTGGATTCAGTCGCGGCGAACTCAACATCTTTGCAGGCGGCTCGGGTTCGGGCAAAAGCCTGGTGATGATGAACATTGCACTTAACTGGGTGCAGACAGGACTCCATGGTGTGTACGTCACACTAGAACTCAGTGAAGAACTTACCAGCTTGCGTACAGATGCTATGTTGGCCAATATGAGTACCAAGGACATTCGCAAGGACATTGACACCACTACACTCAAGGTCAAGATGGTGGGCAAGAAGTCTGGTACATATCAGGTCAAAGGCTTGCCGGCACAGAGTAATATTAATGATATACGCAGTTTCTTGAAAGAGTATCAGATCCAAACCAGTCGCAAGGTAGACTTTATCATGATTGACTACCTGGATCTGTTGATGCCAGTCTCTGCTAAGGTCAGCCCCAACGACTTGTTTGTGAAAGACAAGTATGTATCAGAAGAATTGCGTAACCTGGCCAAGGAACTGGGCATACTAATGGTCACTGCTTCGCAGTTGAATCGCGGTGCTGTGGACGAAATTGAATTTGATCATAGCCATATATCAGGTGGTATCAGTAAGATTAACACAGCTGATAACGTGTTTGGTATCTTTACAAGCAGACAGATGCGTGAGCGTGGACGCTATCAAATACAGTGTATGAAAAGTCGTAGCTCAACAGGTGTGGGCATGAAAGTGGATCTAGACTATAATGTTGAAACCATGCGTATCACAGACTCCGGGGAAGACAGCGGCAGCAACTATCAGAGTACCAACAGCATCATGAGTCAGATCAAGAGCAGTAGCAGAGTTGCGCCTGTTGCAGATACGGTTACAGATAGCAACACAGGTGAAATAACGCCGGTCAAAGCAGATGTAAACGGTAGTAAACTAAAGAGCATGCTTGCGGGTATCAAAGCAAAAAGCGCCTAGTGCAGAATCACACTAGAGTCTAACTCTGGCTAAATATACTAAAACTGGAGCATGGAATCTTGCTTAACAAAACTCGTAGTATACTAGATGAATTAGATAACCATCTTGCCCGTAAAGACAAACAGCACCTGATCGAAAGTCGTGCTGGACATGTTATACAAGGTGCTATTAATCTTATCAATTCCATCCGGGAAAGCTACAGTGAGGAAGAAGCAGCTGAACTTGAGCGTCGCCTAATCAACAGCATCCGAGCCCAGGACCCAGTAAAATTTACTAGAGGAATTCGGAGAATTAAATGAAGTCAGCACAATTTGCAACAAAAGAATTCGCTTTCAAAAGCGGTATAGACAAACACCCGGTATTTCTTGAATCCAAGCAATTGGCCCGTGAAATCAATCTACTGATTGAAGGTAAACAACTAGGTACTGATGCGATCCATAACCTGTTCACTGGTGTTGAACAGCAGATGACTGCTGGTAATCAAAACAAAACTTTGTTAGGCAAGGGTGCAGACGCAGTGGGTGCAGTGGGTGCAAAAATTGCTGGTCTAGGCCAGTGGTTGAAGAATACCACTCCTGTGCAAGGTGTTGATGATGCCTGGGCAGATCTAAAAAATTCTGCGGCAGCTAAACTAGAAAAGAGCCCAGGTGGTTCTACTGTGCTACGTAATATTGATAGATATCGTCAACTGGCAAAAAAATATCCGCAAACCAGTGCATTCTTTTGGAATGCGGCTGCTGTGGTTGGCGGCCTGATGAGTGGTGGTCTTGCGGTACCTGCTATCCTTGGTGCCATGAAAGGCATTGATGCACTGGTACAAGGCAAAGAATTTTCTAGTGCAGTAGGACAAGGACTTGGACAGTTTGGTAAAACATCAGCTGTTATGGGTGTGAAGAATCTAGCAATCAGTGCTGCCAACGCCGCAGACAATATTACAAATCCGTTTGATACCAATCCACCTACACCTGGACCAGACAATGTTGTGCCACCTAACCCAGTTGACCCATCAGTTACACCTCCTGGCCCAGTAAATCCTCCTCCAGTCACACCAGATCTCCCTACATCTGTTGTGGCTGCTAAAGGTGACACACTGAGTCAGATTGCTCAAGCAAACCAGACCAGCGTAAAAGCACTGATGCAGGCCAATCCCCAGATCACCAACCCTAATGCTCTGCTGCCTGGAACACAAATTCAAATTCCAGAAATTAATTCCACAACCTATATGGGTGGCGTTGGGACCGGAGCAGACACCGCGGCCAAAGTTGCCAGCGGTCAATATGATACAGTAGCACAAGCATTAGGTAAACAGGCATCAGGCGCCAGCGCACCAGCATCGTCTGCAAGTACAGTTAGTGCAACACCCGGCGATCTAAACATAATGCCTAATGCCCCAGCAAGCGCGGCCGGAGGCGGTACTACAACTACAATGGTTGCTAATATGCCAGTGGTTGCAGGTAAAGCATTAAATGCCACACAAATGGCAGCAGCCGAAATGGCAAAAAGCATGGGCAACCAACTAAGTCCATTGGTTCAACAAGCATATGACCTAGGGCTAAAAGCCGGTAATGGTGTGAAGTTGACTGGTCAAGCTGCCGTAAATGCGGCCCCAGGCGTTAATTTTGAATCAATTGGGTACAATGTATACAAGCTACCAATGAATGAAATGGTAGACAAGTATACCACTGTTCGTAACTGGGCACTGAACGAAAGTCTTGGACGCAAAGGCAACCGAAGTCTAACACTCACCGAAGACGGTGTTAATGTTGTGCTGTACAACATCGAAAAGATCCATGAGCATGTGCTCAAAGAAGCAGGACCTAGGACTGCCGCACAACAGGCTTCAATGCAGACTGCAGCAACTGGAATTAATCCACCAAATAATCCTTTTGGATTGACTCCTAACCGAGCAGCACCTGAAGCACCGGCAGCAGCACCTGAAGCACCGGCAGCAGCACCTTTCTCGCGCCGGGACCGTCAACACGCTCGTGCAGGCAATCCAGCCAACACATCAACAACCGCAGGCCCAGTTGGTGATTTGCCAGGCGGCCCTGCTCCAGCTGGCAACACCATGCCTTACTTGGCCGCTGATCCAGAAGGCAAGTTTGACACCAAAAACAAAGGTGCAGTTGGCAATAAATTTGTAGACAAAGTCGAAGGCGGCTTAAAACGTGCCGGCAACTGGTTGAGTGGCAAGTTCAAAAGTGCCACAACCAAATTTGAAGCCAATCGTGCCAAGCGCCGTTTGCAAGATGCAGAGATTGGTAACGACAGCGATGCAATTGCCAAGTGGTTGGTTAGTGATCAGAAAGTGCCACAAGACATTGTGACAGCATTGTATCAACAACTGGGATTCCCAGCACCTGCAGGAATGCAAGCCGCAGGTGGTGCTGAAGCAGGTGCAGCCGCAAGTGATGCCGGTGGTACCTTTAGTGCCGCAGACGCGGCAGCGCATGGCGCAGGCGCTTGGGATC
>Ga0209550_10004484_pt1 | contig 13234 bp, 13 predicted proteins | sample LauGreSuBDMM15SN_2_FD_187567 | JGI IMG/M metagenome (GOLD analysis project Ga0209550, IMG submission 187567) | Freshwater lake microbial communities from Lake Michigan, USA - Su13.BD.MM15.SN (SPAdes) (version 5) | ecosystem: Environmental > Aquatic > Freshwater > Lake | place: Lake Michigan... | reverse complement strand
GCTGGGAATACTTGTAAGGAATATAGTTTTGACAACTGTGGAAGTAAATGTAAGGGAGATACACTAAAAAACGACTGTACATATAGTAACTGCGATTGTACGAGGTGTGTTTGTAGAAATGACACTCCATTCAACTTTAAAAAAGGAAAACCGCTTTATTTCAAAGAAAAAACCAGTTGTGGGTGTGGATGTAAATCAAAATGTAAAAAATGTTATATCTGGTCATAATTATTATATACGAATACTATATACGAATATAATAATGAACAATAAAGTAACCACTGTTTCGCTTTCTGGGAAAACTCAATACATGTTGAACAACTTGTCGGGAAAGAGTTTCTCTCAAAAAGAACTTCCATATGAAGTAAATAAAAGTAAAATATATATTATGAACCACATTATATTCCCTCTTGTATCTAGACAATGGAAAAAACTACAAGAAAATTTATACTGTTTGGATAATATCAAGAAAAAAATAGACACCTTTTATCATTACTATAAAAACGACGATTTGTTTATTTATAGAGAGGTAATTAATGCACTTGAGGTAATTTTATCGGAACATATGCAGTTAGAAGAGTTAGAAAAGTCTGTATATGGAACAAGTAAAGATTTATCAACCATGATTTATAAAACTGCAATGGTTAAATTGAAACCAGAATACGAGATTTACGACATTATTTTTGGAAGACCAACTAGAAGTAAAAACGAAGAATATAAACAATATATTGTTGATGAAATTCAAAAGCTTTTAGTTAATCCAGACATAACGTTTGACAAAATACGTATTTTTCTTACTAATAAATATAACATAAATTAAAGAGAGAAGTCACAATGAACGTAAAATTAATTGAAACTATTAAAAGAAATCAAACCAGAAAAATACAACATATTATTACAATTTTAGATAATTACAAGGTCTATTTGACTTGTTATAAAAGAAATGAAGAGAGAAAAAGTATTTTAAATCAATATACAGAAACTATATACGTAATCAACTTAAAGAACGACGTAATTCGGCGCAACTATATAAATGTTTTGTTTCAAAAACTAAATATTGAATATACTCTTGTTGTAGTTGAACCTATTTCCGAAGAACTATATTCTCTCTTGCGTGGGAATGAAAAACAACTATCCAAATCAGAAGTCGGTTGTTCTTTAAGTCACTTGTGGTGTTTAAAACATATTATTAAAAACAAGTATAAAGGCGGTGCTATTATTTTTGAAGATGATATAGTAGTTCATAAAAACTTTGAAAGTATGTTTGGACGGTTTTTCAAGGAAAAACAGTTTGATTTTCTCTCAATGGGTGCTTGTGACTTTGATTTTGTTGATATAAATTATAAAAACGTTTCTAGTGGTTTATATCAACCTTGTTTAAACAATAGTAAAAGATGCTATGGCGCACACGCAAACTATTATTCTCTCGTTGGTGCAAAGCATATTTTTAAACTAAAGTCTCTCTTTTTCTCTTTTTTTGACAACAACTTTTCCAATATTTTTAAACACTTTCCTATTTCGGCGTTTATTACCTACCCGAATTTATTTGTTACCGAGTTAAGCACTTCTAATATGAACCACAAATATCATTTTTATTCTTCAAATGAAGACTATTTTTATTCAAACTGTTTTATTGACTTTCAATTTCAAGACTATCGTTTTTTATACTTGTGTATGGTTCAAAAATTGGTTGATTATGAGAGAAATATCAAAAATATATATCAACTACTGTACAATACTTTAGATGATATACCTATTGAAGAAGAAAAGAAAGTCTCTCTTATACAACGCATAGACTTGGAATTCTTTACTTGTAAAGATATTCAAACTATCACGGATTTTGGAGGAGGTACAGATGAGTTGTCTAGTTGAATTATCCCAAAAAGTCTCTCTAGAAAATGAATAGGCGAGTTGTCCATATTCACCGAGTTATTCTCATACAAGTTGTTTAATAAAAAGGAATGGTAGTTGGTTCTTTTCACAAACTTAATCACACTATCAAAAACAATTGATTCAGATAAAAATATTGTACCAGCAACAAATATTCGTTTAAAATTATCAAACTCGTACTTGTATTTTTCTAACAACACTTTATTATGTTTGTCACAACGAACATTTTTTTGGAATACAATACTCATATAATGCTTTTGATTACCAATACAGTTACAATGAGGTGTTTTCAACTTTAATACATTTTCTAATGGTTGTAACAACAAAAAATTAACTAGTTCGTCAAACTGGGGTCTAATTGTCTTCGTGTGCAGTTTCATTACATATTTAAATTTGTATTTTAATGAAATATCATAGTACATCAAGAGAGAAGACGTAATGTCTGTTCCATACTCGTTACTTTTATAAATGATGTAATGGTTTAAACTTTTCTCAATTTTATCTTTGAAATGTTCCAAAACCGCAAGTGAATTAAAACAAAACCCAATATTAAACTCTTGAGTTTTGTTGTAATGTATTATTTTGTCTAGTAACTCTGTACCTATATCAATATTACCCATAAATACAAGTAAAAGCAATGGCGACGACGCAAGTTCATTCGCAAAATTATAACTAGAAATTTTGAATAGTGTCATTTCTTTAAATTCGTCAAATGACTTCTTATACACTTTTTTACTAACAAAAACACTGCTTTCATAAAACTTGTCTTCACTTTTAACAACTATTTTATCATAAAAATTGTATAGTTTGATTTCCGAATAAACATTAAATAGCTGTTTTGGATGATATATCATACCGTAAATTCCAAAATTATTAAAATGATAACACAGTTCTGTTGTTGAATTCAATTCAATACTCAACTGGTTTACAGTTTTATAAAATAAAAAATCAACATCAAAATGATTATAGCGACTATATAAGACACTCAAGTTAATATTTGGTTGACTTGGTAGTATTCTTTTCTTGTATACAATATACTTATGAACATCACTTGTGCTTTCATACTTCTTAAAATAAATACACTCGTTTATATGTTGAATCCAATTTTCATTAGAAATCCAAAATTTATGACCTCCAAAACTATTTTTATTATAATACGACTCTGATGAAAATTCAGATGCGGAATTCCAGTCTGCAACTTGACCAATATTTAGTTCTTGCATATTTTTTGAAAAATAAACATCTTCTGGTGGATACTTTAAACCATTCGTTTTCATATACGCAACTGTTGAACTATTGTAATTCGTTTTTACTGGAGTGACTTGTTTCAAAATTTCTATCATAATTGACCGAGTTCTTAAACTTAGCCCACCGTTTCCCACACAGTTTGGAGTATCATTTGTTCCTAGCGGTAATGGTGCGCCAATATAGTCCCACTTTACAAAGTCCATTATGTTGTTTTTGAATAGTAAAGAATCCTCTTGGTATATTAGTATTTTCTCTCCTTTTAACTTTTCCCAGAACTTTATATTCGTAAGTAACTTGTTGTATTCTGTTACAGTCAAGTTTTCATTATTTGTTTTAACTATTCTTATATTTGGCGATATTTTATTCACCATCTTGAAAATGTACTCATAGTTTTTTGTTCCACAAACAATAGTATGACACCAATCTTTGCCTAGTCTATAAATAGAATTACGAATCAAAAATTCAATGTGAGGAAAACAACGATACTCTATAAAAACTGCTTCATAAGTAGATTTTTTTGGTATGGTTGGTAAATTTAATATACGTATTAAACTCAAATAGTTACAACATAAATAACGAAATGACATATGGTTTGCTTCTTTTATACTTGGGAACACCCCGATTTTATCTCGTTTCGTTATTATGTTGTATACATTTTCATCATTTTTTCTGAAATACTCTATTACGTCATCTTTTTGATGTATCTTTTTTTCATTCAACTCACTAGAACTTACCAAATAAAATTTCCAGTCAAAAAGACTGTTTTCTATGGAAAAATGATATTCTTTCATAGTTTTATTAAATTACAACAACAACTAAATTATGTTCATATAATTATATCATTTTATAAACTATATAATTATACTTTATGTTCAGCGTCTATTTTTTCGCGTTACATTTTTTTGGGTTTTTTCTCTCGTCGCCTTCTTTATAAAGTTGTAAATTTCGTTTTTTTGTTTAAGAATATCATCTACTACAACTTTAAAGTAAATACGAAACTCTTTTCGCATTTTAGGTAAGTCGTCAACACACACCCACCTAATTTCAGCCTTTTCAAATATTTTTGATTTTTTAATCAGTTGTGGGTCAAGCCTTTTTTGCAAAAAACGTTGGTTGTTATTATAGTAAAAGGGTAGTTTTTCATCATACTCGTATGGAAAAATATGCATTCTGTACTTTCCATCATTGAATTCAATATTATATGTACCGTGTTTTTTCAGCATTTTACTCAAGTCTTGTTCCGACCCTAAAAAACCAGTTGTTTCTTCAGTTCCCTCACGAAGTGTAGTTTTCATAAAAGACTCACCGATTTCAGTTCCACCACCAAAGTCACACCAACCCGGCGTGTCAGCATACTTATTTTCTTTCCCAAATAAAAAGTACAATTTATTATTATGTATTGTTGTTGGTAATATTCCCGCTCCCATAAATTAATGCAATATTTTATCAAATGACATAATTTTAAATTTATACAAATTTAATATTCATTAAATATATGAAGAAGACAAAAAGCAACCGTAAAACAAATAAAGTAAAAACAATCAAAAATAGAACCCCAAAAGATATACAAGCATTAAGTAATCAAATATATGATGAAATTAAAACTAGTGGAAATGCTAGAGGACTATTTGATTTTTTTGATTTTTCAAAACCACAAGTAAATAACCAACAATTCAAAGTAAAAAGAAGGTTGCCTTCCTACACTCCTACAGTTAACAATGATTTGGTCACTTTAAAATCAATACCAAGAGAGAAACTTAGGGATTGTAATAATACTAAAGCATTCAAACTAAAAGAACCTCTTAAAGTTGCTGTACAAGATGGAAATTTTTTTGGAAAAAAATGTCTTCCGTATTCTTCAAAACAAGCTAAAAAGATATTGCTACACAATCTTTCGGCAAATAAACACGTAGACCCCTCTAAAATTGTCCCACCTATGCAAGTAAAGTCCAACTGTTGGTTCAATGTAATGTTTGCTACACTTTTCATCAGTGATAAAGGACGAAAATTCTTTCACTACTTTAGACAGCTAATGATTGAGGGTAAACAGTCAGACGGAACTAAAATTCCTACTAAACTTGCCAATGCATTTGCATTGTTGAATTTTAGTATAGATTCTTGTTTAACTGGTTCAAGTTATGCATATGAATTAAATACAAATAGTATTATCCAAGAAGTTTACAAAGGTATTCCCACTAAATACAAGAAAAAATACCCATTTTTGGTAGGAGTAGATAAAGCCGGTAATCCAATTCGTTATTATGGAAGTATTGTTCATTATTTACACAACACATCTATTGAATTAATGTTTTTGATGAATGTACAAGATAACTGGATGAATCGTATTGACACTGAAATGCGTCAGCTAAATCATAAACCACACGTTATTATTTTAGAAATTTTTGACGCCGCAAACAAAGAAGCTGGATATTCTGGTATGGTTAAAAACAAACTGACTGAATTTTCAATTCACGGTGCAAACTACGTGTTGGATAGTTGTGTCATACGAGATATGACACAGCAACATTTTTGTGCAACTCTTACTTGTGAAGGGAGAGAAATGGCATACGATGGAATGAGTTATAATCGCATTGTTCCAATGGAATGGAAAAAATATATAAACACCGATTTTACTTGGAAATTTGACGGTTCATACGACACCGACTGGTCTTCTTTAAAGTGGTCATTTTTACACGGTTACCAAATGTTAATTTATTATAGGGTTTAATCAGAAGAACCATCAGTAAGTTCCTTTGCATTATCATCTGGTTTTATGCGTAACTTTCCAACTAAGTGATTTGTTGCATATTGGTAAACAAGATAAGCAACTAACGCACCAACGAAAGAACCAACAATCACTTGCATAACTGTATGATTTTTATATCTTATTCTTTGAACAACTGTGTTCAAAGTTAATAACACATAAAATAATGTTAGTGGTGTATTTTTAAAAACTAAATAGACGTATACTGTTGAAAAAAGAACCATTTGCGAGTGTCCAGATGGCATTCCGTAAACTTGGATTGGGTTATGACTATAGTTGTGTTTTTTTGACGGATCAAATATATCTAAATCTCCTTTTGGTCTAGGTTGTTTTATAATTTGTTTCAGTATGTTATTTACTAGTATATTTAAAAGAAACCCAACCACATAAACAACTAAATATGTTTTGGTAGAGTACAATAAAAGTAAACTTAAAACACCTAGTACCATAGGTCCATAGTAACCAATTAAATCTACTATATAAAAACGTATCATATATATAGTAGAATAAAAAAATACAGTTTTTAATACTGGTATAATACTTCAGCAATAAGTGTTAAACACCAGTCCCCACCATTTAAATTTAATACGCCGCCTCTATCATCTACTAACTTTACACGAAAACGTTCAATATTTACTGGTCCGAAATAAATTCGTTTGTTCAACTGTAACGTACTTGAGTCTTCAACATATAAATCACCGACCGCTAGATTCTTTTTATCCAGTGGTATTACTGCAAATGTATCTGTACAACTTGGGGATGATAATTTAGTATAGTTACTATACCTTTCATTGTTTTTCATAATTTCATTAATAGAATATATTTGTGACTGGGTCAATATTCTTGGAGCACTCGGTAATACTTTTGCTCTAGACGCATAAGTAGCATCCCACTTATCCATAATTAACCTCCCGGCATTTTTGTCTTGAGCTACTAACTCTGTAATACTTTCTAAATTTGTGCCAACTGGTTTTGCTGGTACACAAACATAAGGTAAGTCTGGACTATAATAACTTGGCAGTTTCAATGTTTTGGATAACTCACCTATTCCAATTAGTCCGCTGTTTATATGATTTTGGTTAAAATCATCCAACACAACAATTAAATACTTCGGACCAATTAAATTAAGAACACCCAACGCCAAATTTCCAAAAGTAGTAACATTTTCGTAAGGCACACGAAAACCCATTAACCATCCCAAAGTCTCATTTATTATGTGTGTATGGTCACAAGCGCCATTGAAACAAGATAGTTCATTTGTGGGGTCGTAATAAGTAATTACTGTTGTGTCGTCAATGGTTAAAATTGTTTCTGAACCATCATCGGAAGTCTCAATGTATTCCCCACCGTATAAAAATAAAGTAAGTTTACCAGTTGTTGAATTATACGTTATTGGTTCGTCCGTATCTGGAAAAGTAATACCCGCGTTTTTTAAAGACGTTGTCACCGCAGCTACTAAAGTAGTTGAAGTATAGTTTCCGGATTCTATACTTATTGTTAATGATAATACAGCTTTTTCAGATTCGTAAAAAGTAAGAAAAAAACAACTATTTTGAGTGTTAATCGTATACCAGTTATAAGGAACTTGGAAAGAATATGGGCGTAAAGAAAGAACGTTTACTAATGGTTCAGTTAAGTCAAGAGTATAGTCGGTAGATACACTATTTACACCACTTACTTGTCTATACTGACTATCTAAACATATAATACGATTTGTTGTATTTGTTAGGTTTGGATTTAAAGTATCTTGGGCAACATCTACGCTTTTTACATTAGCGACACCTAACTGTTTTTTATTCATCGGAGCATGGTCACTGTTGTAAGTTTCTGTATTGTTTCTACGTTCAGTAATTTTGTCCTTTTGTATTTCTTCTGGTTGAGGTAATACTTGTTGACTACTCCACCATAACTCAGTTTGGGCGCGTTCTTGTGCAAGTTGTGCATCTTTTGAACTTTTCAATCCATCTACATAAACTAATAAAACATCGCGCATATCTGTAAAAAAAAATACCATTGTTTCATTTTTTTCTTTTTCAAATTGTTTTATATACCGTTCGGTAGTTTCAGTTACATTTTCTACAGTTGGTACGTCTATATCTAAAATAGTCAAAAGATCGACTAAAGTATAATTATCTAAATTTGTATCTATTTTTTGATTTACCTTACTATTCATTTATAGTTATTGTATAAAATACATTTATATGTTTTCAAATAATTTAAATATTTTTTGAATTGGTGCCTTTTTCACAGTTCTCTATTTTCGGTTGCAGATGTTCCATAATAATTTTGAAATATTACCTTGATTTCTTGGGTTAAATTTTTGTTTTCACATATTTTATGTTTCAGTAACTTTTCTGGAATTAGGGTCAACCCACTTCCTCTTTTCATATGTGTCTTTTCTTTGAACAAAATATACTCTAGACTCTGAACAAGTTGGGAGTTATACCTTTCCAAAACATCACGGTCTAACCTATAGTCACTTTTATAAACATATCTGTTATAGTTACCGTTTGGATATACTTTGTAATATTTGTCACTCTGGTATATGTTTCTAATTAATCCAATTCCTTCAATTTTATTGGTACTGTTATTCATTTCAACAATAAATACTAGTTGTTGAGATGGAACTTTAGAAGATATTTGTAGAGGAGCGCCATAGACACAACCTTTATGTTGGGATTTTTGACGGTAAGCACTGTTTTGTTCCCACGTCTCATTGTTGAATCTACTGGTGGCAATTGGAATCATTTTGTTTTACTTATGTAAACAGAATGATTTTGGTAAATTATCAATTTTTTTAATATATATTATTATACAAATGTCATTTCAAAACAAATGTTGTGTATGCGGTCCAGTTAGAAATTGTGGACCTTATCTTGATAAGGTATTTGAAAACATTGATAAAATCGGTACCTTATTTGAGGAGTACGTAATTATAATGTATTACGACCAGTCTAGTGACAATACATTAGACAAGTTAAAAGAGTACCAACAAAAAAACCAAAGATTAAAATTTTATGTAAATAAAGGCACTGTTTCTCCATATAGAACTCACCGCATCGCAAAAGCACGGAATTTTTGTCTTGGAAAAATACGAGAAACATATTCAGACTATCCGTTTTTTATTATGATGGACTGTGACGAAGTAAATTGTAAAACTATTTGTCCAGATGTTTTAAAAAAGTATTTATATAGAGAAGATTGGGATGCATTGTCTTTTCAAACGTCTCCAAATTATTATGACATTTGGGCATTATCTATAAAACCATACACATTTAGTTACAATCATTTTTTAAATAACACTGCATACTACGGTAAAATACAAAATTATGTAACCAAATTACTTAATAATTTGAAAGATGGAGAATTATTACGATGCATTTCCGCGTTTAACGGATTTGCAATATATAAAAGGGACAAGTTTCAAAATTGTTGGTATGATGGGCGAGTAAGATTAGACCTTGTTCCAAAACATTATTTATTAAAACATATGAAGGTAACAAATTCGCCTATTATTTTTAAAGACTATGGTAATGTAAATGGTTATTATGAAGACTGTGAACATCGTGCATTTCATTTGCAAGGTATTAATAAAAACAATGCAAAAATTAGAATATCTCCAGAAGTGGTTTTTGTTTAATATTATTTTATAAATAAATTCTTTTCTTCAGTTCCTCTTCCATACACTTATACCGTTTACTGTTCAACAACTCTTTCAATTTCGCATATGGAGTTGAAGTTCCGCACGGACTACCAATACTCACCTTGTCACAAAACAAATTCAACATTTTCGGATTGTATCCGGATACCATAGAAACGCTGGGGTGTATGGATAATGCCGGAAATCCATCGCTTGACTCCAAGTTCCAAAAAATAATATGAGGCATTTTATAAGGCCACTGTACAGCCTTTATTCCAGCTTCCTCATATTTTGTTTTTACAGCTTCATACAAAGAAGCAAATTCTCTCTTCTTATTACTATTCACTTGCATATTTGAAAAAATAATAATACTCATCTCTTCTACTTGTCCTCGTGGCATTTTGGTTTGAACCACGACGTCCAACAACATATCAAATGCCTTGTAAAAATTTGAAAACGTACTCCACGTTTCATACGTTTTTTGCGTTGCATAAGATGGCGTTTCTACTATCTTTTTTACCATATCCACAAAATACTTGCAGTCCTCCAAATTATACCACTCTGGTTTTTCACCAAATGTCATTATACGTTTTCCTAATGCGGACTTTTCAGCAACGCGAATACCTAATCCTAATGCTGTAGATAAAGTAGTCGCATCCAATGACGTATCTACCATTGCAACGACTGGTCCAATGTTTACATTTTGTATCGAGTTATTTAACCACTGACAATTTAATAAATCAACTTCATCTTGGTTCCAATGATTTATCAAATTTACGGCAGTTTCTACATAATTACTTAAACATACTTTTTCACCTTTTACTCTTGTTTTAAAAATGTCGTGTTCCAACGATTTACGAATGTATCCTTTCAATTTTTGCGCACAAGAATCACGTTGCATAGTTGGCACTCGTCGTTTGCTTGAATCCAACCGTTCTATATTTAATAACGCTTTGCATTGTTTATGTAACGTAATAGACGTTATTTTTGAAGGGTCTATGTCCATCCAATTATTAGAACATTGTTTAATTTGTACTGTATCCAATCTTTTATTTAATGATGAAATTATTTTACGATAATCCATTTTACACTTGAATCGCGCTTTTACTAATTGTTCTGACGTTTTTGCGGTTTCTAAATAATTTTTGAAATACATTTGAGACAACTCATTAAATATCCAACTAAATTTTTCTTTACTTTCACGCGGTATCCATTTGGCGACTAAAGACAATTCACAAGTATGTATGGCTGCAGAATCTTTCAGTAGTTGCTCGTTCATTATTTCAAGTGCATATTTTATCAACGGATGTTCATTATTTTTTGTTTCTTTTCTGATGTAGTTGCAAAAATACTTAATATCCTTCCACGAACCATAAGGATGAGTGTTTTTATCATCAATATACACAAAACATTTCAAAGCATACTTGGCTAACTGTGGAAAATGCGAATGCCAAACCATTATTTGCATATATGCCAACATATATTCTCCTTTCCCATCTACAAGGTCTCTAGTGTATCCTATTAATTTATATAATATGGACATTTGTTCAATATATTCAGTGACTAGCAACTGACCAACAGACAATTCATCTTGTAAGTCTTCCAAAATTTTATGCAATATAACTGCTAAATTATACAAGTTAGCATCATCTGTTCTTGTTAACTGATAACTAAATTGCAAAATTCGCTCTTTTGTCTTTTCAGACCACGTATATTCTTCTTGTCCATTTTTTCCGATCCTTTTTGAGGTGGTCGGATTAACTGATTTATTTATTTGACTATTGTTGGTGTTCATTTGATGTAATGACATTATTTAATTTAACTATGAAACTTTAAGTTGTTTCTTTTTTGTTTTACTATGGTTATTTATATATACTTTTTTTGTGGTATTACCCGTTGAGTGTTTTTCGTAAAAAAGAATAAAAATAGTATTCAAATCTTGCATCATATTAATTGTACTATTTAATGGTATATTATCAATATTATTTACCAAAGTTAAATAAGCATCTGTTTTTGACTGTTGTTTTTGTTTCAAATAATGAACTACATTTGAAGCGTCCAAATCAATATTGTACTTCAACAATGATAATAAAGTATAACGTTTACCTTGAGTGATTGAATTTTGTTTTATTATTTTTATAATTTCTTCTTTGGTAATCAAATTTTCTCTAGATAGTTCTAGTATTTCTTGTTTTATATTTTCTATATTATTATTTTTATCAACGTAAATACTACATATTTTTACATCACCTACAACTTCATTATAAAATTGTTTATAATTATTATCAATCGACTCAAATTCTTGAATCCAACGAGTATCTAAGTTAAAGTCACCCATGTTATTGTTTTCTTCTGTAAATATGTCATTCATATTATATTATCTATTCAATATAATATAAATTTTTAAACTTATTAGTAATCGTCGTCTTCATCGGTGTAAATGTTAGACTGGTTTAAATTATCGTATTCGTCATACTCGTCTTCGTCATTATAAAATACTTGATCCTCTTTGTAAACCATTTCATACATTTTTTCATAACAGTCTTCTCCATATAGTTTAATATACCACTTTTTATAGTTTTCCCAATTTTGTATCATTTCAGATATTACTTTGAGAGCCTTTTTACTATATTCTCTTTTACTCAACGACTCTATATCTTCTTCTTGGTCACCGTCATTATATTTTGGTATTTCACAAACCTTTCCATTCAATATCTTTTTCATTTTTCCGTCTTTACCCATACTCATATGTAGCCAACCCGGCAAATATACATCTTTTTTTTCTTCCTCTTTTTCTAAAAGAATCATATCTACATAATTTTTTTGTTCTTTATTTTCACATTGTGTCTCCCGTGTTACTAGAGAAAGTGAAGGAAATTCCATCACATTATCAAGTCGTAATTTTTTTCCTACCTTTATAAAAGAATTTTCTTTTTGAAATCGTCTCATACTTATTAACTATAATACACTTTTATTATAATAATTGTCTGCCTTGTTGTAAAGTTCTTATATTTATAATACATTTATATTTAAGTCAGTTAGTTATATCTTGTTTGATATAATTAACTGATGTGTAAATAGTTTAAAGACAAAGTCGTTATATTATAACTAATGAGTATTAACCAAAACGGTTTCTGGGAAGGGTTAGAAGCAGACTGTCAACACATACATGATGAGTCACTTGCAAGTTGTTTAGTTGAATTTTTTAAAAATAAAAATGCGAGTAGTTTAGTAGATTTTGGTTGTGGTATGGGAAACTATGTGAAAACATTTAAACAAAATAATATTAACGCTTATGGTTTTGATGGTAACCCTAATACACCAGAGTTAACCAATCATTTGTGTAATGTATTAGATTTGTCCACACCTATAAAATTTGATCAACCATTTGACTGGGTTATGTCATTAGAAGTTGGAGAACATTTACCCCAACAATTTGAAGATATTTTTATTAACAACTTACATAACAACAATAAACGCGGAATAGTATTAAGTTGGGCTATTGAAGGACAAGGTGGTCATGGTCACGTAAATGAAAAAAGTAATGAATATATTAAGTCTAAAATTTGTAGTTTAGGTTATATAAATGATGTTGAAAGTGAAAACATAATGAGAAATAATGCTAACTTATGGTGGTTTAAAAATACAATGATGGTTTTCATCAAAAAATAAAAATGTTATTACAAATTATT
>Ga0209550_10004481_pt1 | contig 13237 bp, 19 predicted proteins | sample LauGreSuBDMM15SN_2_FD_187567 | JGI IMG/M metagenome (GOLD analysis project Ga0209550, IMG submission 187567) | Freshwater lake microbial communities from Lake Michigan, USA - Su13.BD.MM15.SN (SPAdes) (version 5) | ecosystem: Environmental > Aquatic > Freshwater > Lake | place: Lake Michigan... | reverse complement strand
TTTTAAAAGCTCTATCCGCTAAACGTGGAAAACTGAAAACCATAAATTATGCGAATCCTGGTACCCAGACGATGTCTGTGCATTCTGGTAGTAATCTACACGCAACAACTCAAGAACATGATACGTTCTTAAAGAGTATAGACAACAAACCGGAAAATCGTGAAGAACACAAAATTCACCCAAGAAGAACTGAAATAGAAGCAAGTTCATCTAGATCTTCTCAAAAAATGGCAGGTTCTTATGCTCGTGGATTGAAAAGAAAGGTAACACAATCTGGTAATTCTCAAGATCAAGATGAATTTTTAAAAGCTCATGTAAGAAAAACTGTTGGTATGAACGGTCACGTTCATGGCGGATCAGAAGCCGAAGGAAAGACTCATCTCCCACACATTATCGTTAAATCTAAAGTTAAAAAAGATGGTACTGCAGAAACGCACGTTATGGACGCAGAAGAACACATAAACAACTATCTTGATCACTTCCACAGTTTAACTGTGAGTCACACACCATTAACAGCCAGCGTCACGATTCACGGTATTCACAAAAAAACAGGAAAGAAAATGCCTGTTCAGAAATTGTCAATTTATTCTGGTGGAAGACAACACACACTTTCTCAACGCGGTTCAACTACTCTACCTTCTGAAACACACAAAGACGTTGACACAACAAAAAAACCAAAGTTTAAATAACATGCTCCGATATAAACAATATCTTGAAGAAGCTACCGCTAAAGGCACAATTGGCCACAGTGGACACCTTGCAGATGGTTCTTTAAATGGCATAAAAGCTTCTCATAACGTTATTGGAACGTTGAGATCTATTGCCAACAATGATGGTGAAACAGAAGTAACAAAAAAGTTTGATGGTTCTCAATCTCTTGTTGCTTCACAATACCAGAAACCACACAAAAGAGGAAAAAAACTATCAACATCTTTTGAATATAAAGGTAATTCTGGCCTTCCTGTTAGACATGAAGATGATGCTGAAGATCAATATGGACCAAAGTCCAGTTCACCAAAACCCCATATGCAAAAAGCACTAGGTTCTCTGGCTGCTAATCGCGAGGGTGTTAGGAAAATTCTTCCTCAGCAACTAGGATCACATCAATTTGATGTCGCCTTTAAGGATGGTGGTGGATTCCGTGGTAACATGTTTAAATATCACCCAACACCAAACGCCGATGTTTCGCCAAAAGCGAATATATTAATAGCCCCGCATACTTCTGTTTCTCCTGGAAAACCATCTTCTCCAATTTCACCAGAAACGAAATTTGGTAAAGATCCAAAGGGAGTTGTCGCGCACTTTGATGTCAGACTTCATCCGGAAGAGAAACAAATAGCAGAGCCATTTAAAACAAAGGCTCTTAAACATCTATCTGATGCTGAAGAGGAATTGAAGAAACATACTGATAGACATCTGTTTGGATCTGATGGTAAATTACATGGATTTTTGACTGACAGTTCTGGAAGCAGTTCTGGAAGCAGTCATATTGAGACATATATAAACAATACCCTTACTACCAACAAAGCGTTTAGTAGTGAAGATTTAGCTGCTCACATTAGAGCCAAGCACCAAAAGAATGCACAAAAATATAGAGAAAAAGCTGAAGAGCATGCAAAAAACGGTAAAGTTAAATTTGCTGCAGCAGCAACTGCCTCGGCAGAAACTCACGAAGGATTAGCCGACGCTGCAGTTAAACACATAAAAAACAACAAAGCCCACTTTGATAGAATGTTTAGAATACACAATCATCTGCAATCTGCAGTTAATACGCTAAACAGCGGATTTGGTGATGCGATAAAACGTTCTGGTAAATCACCATGGGTTGCTCGTGTTGATCACCCAGAACATGGGGAATTAGAATCAAACACCGGAGAAGGTTTCCACGTTAAAGGTAAAGGCGTAGAAGGAAAGATTGTTGGTAGATCAACTGGTGGTTTATCTGTTCACCCATCAGAAAATTTCGCATGGTTAAACAGAAACGCTAATGCTAGGTTTAGATAATATGAAGAAATCATTAGTTCTTGGAGTTACTTCTCTCGGTGGTGGTGTCAACAGCGTTGGTCATCATTATTATGCCAATGAAATTAAAAAAATGGGTGACGAGTCTGGATCAGATCACGTGGTCGTTGTTGGACATGGTGTTGATGGAAAAACTGCAGGAAAAGACAGCGTTGTTGGTAAAACTTGGGGTAATGTTAGAAATCCAAATCCAGCTAAAAGAAAATTTACTGGATCGCCAAAAATATCAGAAAGCCCAATGCCAGTTGACGAGAAATTAAAATTTGCTAAAGCGTTTTCTCCAAAGGTTAATTGGGATAACACTACACCAGAACGTGGTCTTGGTGAAATCCTTGGAGATCATGCTAAAAATTACTCTAAAATTCATATTCATGTGGAACCTAGCCAAGCTAAAGTCTTAAGAGCAACTGCAGATGGTATGGTAAAGGCTGGACAAATTAACCACGGTCAAGTTGAAGTTCATGATTTTCATAGAATATCAAATTCTTCTGGTGAACAAATAAACGGAACCGCTATGAGAAACATGATAATTGATGGTGATAAAAAGAAATTCACCTCACAATTACCACCGGCTCCTACAAATGATCCTAAAATACACCAAAGACTTTGGGACAGACTAAAATACCATATGGGTTTAGCGAAAGACAAACCAGAATCTCAAGAATCCACTCTACTTCGGTTTAAACAATGGCTTGTAGAAAATAATTACACTAAATAAAGCATAAGTTAGGTCCTCAGGGATAAACCTTCAACAAACAGATAAGCCCAAGGGAAACTCTGATGACTGATAAAGAAAAAGCTGCTGTTGAAAAACCCACTAAGGGTACAATGCTTAGTGGAAAACCAAAAGATGAAATCGATTGTAATGTCATTGGTGGTAATGGTGGTAATGCTACAATTAAAATGAAACCAAAGCAGCATGGTATCGGCGAAGGCCGTGCACTGACAGTCGCTCAGCGCCTCCAACGTGGTCGTCAGATCAAAAGAATCAAACCAAAACTAAAGCGCGGAGCCAAACGCGCACTAAGCCAATCACCAAGCGCCAGCCGTATCTGGAAACGTTCAGAACGTGCCGCTCGCAACCTTCTCAAGAAGCGTTTCTCCCCAGTTAAGGGTGTTTCTTACGCCAAGCTTTCAACAACACAGAAAATCTTTGTTGATAGAGCTCTCGAGAAGAGACAGAAGCTTATCAAGAAAATAGCAAAGCGCCTGCTTCCTAAAGTACGTGCAGCCAGCTTTAAGCGCCTGCAATCATATCGCGCCGGAACAGGTCGTTCTCGTCTAAGAGAGAATGAAGTATTCGAAGCACAGTTCAACCAGAGACCACTACCACAAATTATCGAGTCTATGATCATTAATATGGGTGATCATCCAATGGCTGATAGCCTGATGACTCTTCTTGATCTCACAGCCGCGAAGGATTCGCCAGCAGTAAGATCTCTTAAAGAGAAAGCTGAAAGCATCAACGTACCATTCGTTGAGGTTCTTCAGGTGTATGCTGATGCTCTTCTTGAGTACAAGCGTTCCAGATCAAAACTAACTGGTGAGCAGTATGCATTCAACGCGGTAAACGTTTACGTCGCTGATCGCAAAGCACCAACTATCAATGAGAAGTTTGAGAATCTTACTGAGAATTTAGCCAAGGGACTTGGTGAGAGTGTAGACTATGATCTACAAGAAAAGTTCACTTCTAAGCCACATGGTGAAGATAATAAAGTAACAAAGGGTGGTCACCATCTTTTTAGAATAGTTGGTGGTAAGAAAAGACATGTTGCAGATCTTAAACTAGAAGCCGAAAGTCCAAATGGACCTGGTGGTCATCTTTATAGTTGCTACGCTCCTGGTGCTGAAAAACCATTTAAGAACTCTAGGGGGAAACCCGTTATGAAAACTCTCGAGGCTTGGAAAGCTGATGAAAATAGAAATCTTGAGAGTCACTGTGATAGACACGACAAATTAGCTGCTATGAGAACTGGTAAAGAAGAAGTAGTTGAAGTACATACTCCTGATGTTGATTTTCTTGCCCATACTACTGCTGCTATTGGTACGATGAGACGTAAAAAGGAACCACTAAAAACACAAGTGGATGATGTTCTTGGTACGGCAGCTTCTTATTTGAAACAAACAGCTGCTGAAAAAGCCGCCGCTGCCGCTAAAAGACTAAACAACAGACACTTACACAAGGAAGAGTAATATGTTCGGCGATCCATTAGACAAACAATTCTCACAGTCGCTGCTTGATGCAGCACGTAAGATCAACGATAAGACGGTCGCCGATGCAAAGGTTGCAAAAGAAGAAAAAGAGCGTCTTGAAGCTGAAGACAATTCTATGATTGGTCAGTTTGATGAGGCTAGACGCTCAAAATATGATCCGGTTGAAGCTAAAAGAATGTATGATGCACTGACAAAACATGTGGAAACAGTTAAAGCTGGTGCTGAAAGAGCTAAAGCGAAAATCCAAGCTAATCCAATGTCAGCAAAACCTGTAGATCTTACTAACGAAACAGAGATTGATGCTGATCTTTTTACTGCTGAAGAATTAACTCGAATTGATGAAATTATTGGAAGAGGTCTTACTGGAGTATTTTTTAATCCGGCGTCTCAATTAGCAGCTATGGCTCAGTATGGTACTGGGATTCGCGGCCACGGTAGTGTCAGATCTTCTGGAAATTCTCGTTCTATTGCTCCAGCACATGACGAAAAAGATGAAGAAGTAAGAAGAAATGCAAAACACGCATATGCAACAGCTAAACACGCAGAAAACGTAACAGCTGCTGGTGATAACCCAAATCGCCATGATTTTAATCCAAACCAATCAATTAACTCTAAAGCTAAACATTCATCTTCTCCTGCTAAGAATACTGCTGTGAATGCTGACACTCTACATCGTGATGTGGTGAAAAGTCTTCCAAATGAATATGCGATTTCTCCTAGTCGTGCTATTACTGCGCATTTACAGAAAACAGGAGCTTCACAAACACAAATTTCTAGAGTGCATGAATATGACAAACATTATCGTGCCGCAAAAGGACTTGGTGAGAGTGTAGACAAAGATGCCGAACACCGAAAGGGTGTTCGAGACGCCGAAGATGATTTTAAAAAGAAAGCACCAAAGGGTAGCTCAGTCTGGCGCAAAAGAGCCTTTGCGAAAGCTAAAAGAGGCGATTTGTAATCTCTGTAACCGATAAATAAACAGAACCAATAATTAGAGGAAGAAAACATATGCTCTGGGGTAACAAAGACAATACTGCGGCCAATACTGGTACGCTAGAAATTTTTGCTAACGGCCACGTCGCTGGCACTAGCACTCTGTTCACAACTGAGCTTAAGGTTGGGAACTATATCATTGCAAACAGCACAAAATATCTTGTTGTTGCAATCGCAAACACAACAGTTGCTAGGGTTCAAGCGGCAACTCTTGGTGGTGCTGTAGCTACTGCTGCTGCGTCAAACACTTTTATCGTTCAAGAAGCTCCAGCATTCGTAGCTGCTTCTGAAGTTGGTGCAAACGCCGCTGAAGTTTATGGTATCGACACAACAGAAATTGGTGTTGCTAACGGTTCTATTATCTCTATTCCTGTTAGCTTTATGGGATCTGGATACACAGCTAACGCTGCTGTAACTGTTGGTGGAAATGGAACTGCAAACGCTTCAGCTAACTCAACTGGTAAAATCTCTGCAATTAACGTTGTTCTTCCAGGCAACAGTTACAGTTCACCACCATCAGTAACGATCGCTGCTCCAGCTGCTCGTTCATTCAACGCTAACACATCGGTTGCTTCGAACGGATTTATCGCCTTCGCAACTAACGTGTTCCAGAATGGTGACATCGCAACATACCTTGTTGCTGCCGGTAACACCGTTATTACGGAACTTGCAAACAACACAGCATACTATGTTGTTGCTTCAAACTCAACTGGCGCATATCTTGCAACATCACCTGGTGGAACAGCCCTAACACTTACAAAGGGTGTCACTGAATCAGGACACACTCTAACTGGACAAACAGCAACAGCTGGTCAACCAGTAATTTCTGGACTGGCAAATAAAGTTGCTCACGCTGGTTGGGTCCGCCGTCAGGTTGGAACCGGTGGTCGCGCAGGTCGTATCCAATACGAAACACTTGTAGCTTCTGGTTCGATCTCTGGTGACGCTGAAGATACAGTTGCTAAGGATGCATAATCTTTGGCAGCAATTCTGCGAGACTTCGTTCGCTCAGTGGTTGCTTAAGATCGGCGTTCTTGAGTACAACAGATAAAACAATTGGGGGATTCTTTTTTAGTGGTGGATCCCCCAAACTTTCTAAGGTAATTTTATGACCGACAATTCCCGCGCAAAAACAATTCCAGATCTTCCTGATTTGTCGAGCTTTGATGCTAATGATCGCATTATCGTTCACGACTCTAGCGCGAACACAACTAAGCAAGCAACAAAGGCAGTTGTCCAAACAGGTCTCTTTTCTGGGCCTTATGCTAATGATGCTGTTGCTAACACTGCAGGTGTTATTGTTGGTCAACCTTACTACAATGCAAATGGCGCGGTGTTTGTGAGACTTGCTTAATGAGTATCCTTAATCACATACGCAAAGCTCTAAAAGAAGAGATTAAAAAACCATTAAGCGTTGGCGATCACGTAACACATCCTGATCATCCAGGTAAAGTGTTCACTGTATATTCTAAACCTTCTAAAAGCGGAAATGGGAGCGCTGGAGTTGCATGGGTGCATCCAAAACTCCCTAATGATATTTCTTGGGAAGATGAACAAGCTCATAGGCGTTCTCCAAAAAATATGATAAAGGTAGATGATACGAGTCGTTTAACAAAGGTATAGTTGTGATTGAACCACTTGATGAAACGAACTTCGCCATTTTTGCCGCGAAACATTATGATAATCCGCAGTGTCTCAGCACAATTGAATTTCTTGAAGACTTAAGTCGGTTCAAGTATCTAAAGAAACTTTTTAATCGCTATGAAGAATCAGGTGAACTTAAAGAACGCCTGATTCTTAATCACATGATCGTGTTGTATAACTGTTTTGAAAATGAAACCACACGAATGCTGTTTATGAAGATGCCCGAGTATGGCAAGTATCTAAAGCCATTTGTAGTGTATCTAAATAGAATGCCCGATAGAATTGAAGATATCGGAATCGAGAGAAAGACAATTATATCCAGTGATGTTGGTATGGATACAAGAATCGTAGAAGCACTAAGGAGCCTGTAGTGGAAGAAGCTTACTCCAAGAAATACCGTCGCCCACCATTACATCGTAAGATTGTACGCAAACGTCGTGTGTATAAACCACGTTCGATTCTTCGCAACGGAACAGAGCTTCGTTCGTTCAAAGATTTCATGATTGAAAAGAAATCTCTTTCAGATAAGAACGATTGATGATCCACTGGTCAAAAAATCCAACCCATCTTGTGGTATATCACGGAACGCACATTAATAACGTTCCTGGTATTACAGATCTTAATGGTCCTGGTATCAGCAACAAAGACCCAAAAACAGGCATGATTTCTGTTGCCATCGGTTCTCATGGGGCTGATGTTGCACACGGTTACGCTGCTATGTCTGGTGAGCGTAATTTTCGTCAATCAGGAAAAAAAGCTGTTACGGTACCACATGAAGACAGAGCGGTAGTTGTTGCTCATCTTCCAATGGATTGGGTACATCAACATGTTGATAGAAATTTTGGTGGTAATCCTCCTGATATTAAACGTCGACTTGCTGATCCTGAGGCTCACGACGAATATGTGAAGAAAAACGGTGAAGATTTTAGTGGGCTCACAACTCCAGAACTAAGATTTAATGCACCTATAGAAGCTAAATATATCGTTGGATATAGCCAGATGGGTGTGTTCACCCAGACCCAGAGGGGAAAGATGAAGACGTTTCGCGAATTCATGGAAGATACGGGAGGTGTTCCAGCCAACTCTGTGACTGCTCAGGGTTCTGGAGAATCTTCTGCTATTAAAGGCTTTGATCCGCTTCTTGTAAAACCAAAATCTCGCAATTATATGTTGGCTAGAAAAAAACAGAGACTCGAACCGGATGCAGCTTAAAGGTTAGAAAATGAAAATTCCATGGGTAACATATCTTATTATTCTGCTGGTGTTCGGTGGCATGCTAGGCGCAGGCTACATGTACTTTGACTACACTCAGAAGCAGATCAGCAAACTATCACAAGATCTAGGCACAGTTAAGGCAGAAAATAAACTTCAAGACGAAGCGATTGATTCTGTCAAACAAGCCAACATCGATATGAAGCGAATTGCTGAAGTTATCTCTACGCTCCAATACGAAGCTCAAAAGGCCGTCACGGATCTTGAGCGTAAATTCACAAAGATGACACTAGAAGGTCAACGCGACCTTGGTAGGCTTGCTGAAGCTAGACCTGAATCTATCGAACGTATCATCAACGAAGGAACTGATAATGTTTTTCGTTGCATGGAAATTTCAACCGGATCTGTATTAACTGAAGAAGAGAAGAAAGAATATGATGATACTAGCAAAATCTCTAAGTGCCCTGGGGTTGTTGTTCCTAGCTAGTTGTGCAACTGCGCCACTCGAAGTAACAGTAGCTCCAATCGCTAAACCAGTTTTAATTCTCCCAGGTGTTCAATCTGTGGATATGCGCGACATCAAATGGATGATAGTGACACCAGAAAACGCAGCACTTGTGTTTGAAAAACTCAAAGAGAACGGAACCAACCCGGTCCTCTTCGCGTTAACTGATGATGGATATCAAGCACTTTCACTTAACTTTGCCGATATCCAGCGTTACGTTAACGAAAGTAACGGAGTTGTCATCGGTTACAAAGAGTACTACGAAGAACCACAAGAATAAATACGAAAATGAACAGAGGTTAATCTATGGAAGATCAAACAACAGATCAAGATTCGGCGGAGGCTACTAGGAAATCTCTGACGAATGTCATAGCTACCTTGCTCACCCGCTACAGATCCCAAAAGGATGCGCCGGTTAAAGATATCTTGATGCTTATTGCAGCCTTAACTATGCTTAACTCACCAAACGCCTCGACCAATTATACTGTTGCCACCGCGAGACGTTTGATTTCTGGGACTGGGAAATAAATTATGACAGATGCAGCGTTTCTAGAAGGAACCGTTTGGTTCATCTCAATGTGTTTTGTTGGCACATTGTCGATATTTTTCGCAACAAAATTAAGATCAATGAAACCTAATACGGCTTCTATGCCTAAGATAAACTCTACCGAAAGTTCAAGACTGTTTTTTGTTTTCGGAATAAACTATCTTGTTGTCGCTTTTGCTTGCGTCGCCCTGAGTTTATTTACTGGTACCCATGTTTCCGATCGCTTTAACCAGGTTATCTTCGAGTGGTGGTTCCTTGAAATATTCGTGTTCTTTAATTTAATCACATCTTATTGCCTATATACAGCAATAAAGAGGGTAGTTGTAAATGTATGATTTAAATAGTATCTTAATAGCAATAGAATTGTGGATGTGGTTTGTTTCTCTGGTTGTTCTCGGAGTAATGAATCTTATGTTCGTGTTTAAGCTTCGGGGTGATTCTTATAAACACCCTAATAAACTTGCTATCCCATCAGCAAACTTAAAAATCGCTCAAAGGTTGACTTTCAATTCAGCAATTTCTAATCTTATGATATCTTTTTTTGTGCTAATTGGAATTATTCTATTCGATTTTCCAAACAAACCAATTTTCCAACCGTCATTATTGTCATTAGTACTTCCAGGAATTCTTATCTTCTGGAACATCAAATACATATATGACCTTTGGACAGCAATTAGAAAGTATTTGGTTGTAGTATGACGACATCAGTAGATTTCCTTACGGCGTTACAAAACGCAATACCCTCAATTTTAACAATCGCAACTCCAATCGGAGCAGCTGTTGTGTGGATTGTGGCAGAGCGCCGCAAGTATGCAAAGGAAACACTAGTACGTGAAGACACTGAAGCCGAACGGGAACGCACATTTTCTGAACGTGTAACCAATCGTCTTAAGACAGCTGAAGAAACGATTGAGCGTCTTACTCGCGAGATCGTAGAGGAACGTCTTAAACACAATGCAAACCTTGTGCCAGTTGATGTTCTTAGAACAATCATTGATAACGACCCAGGAATCTCTTGGGTTAAGAAACGTGTGAAGAGCGGTGAGTATCAAATGGTACGTGTCTCCGCTGGTTATGCAAAGATATTTTTGAAGGGCCCACCAGAATTGTATGATGGAAAGTCGGACTTTGATATTTGGCCTAAAGATATTGCTGCAGAATTTGTTGCTAACGATGAAATTGTTTACTCCACACAAGAAGGCCAGCATGTTGTTGAATTAACAACAGTTGGGCGTATTATTGGTAGAAAGTTTCCTGTTCGTTTGTCTGATGCTCAAGACTATATCATCGGAATCGGCATTTATGAGCCTAATGCACCAATTTCTCTTGAACAAAAAAATAGCTAGATAAATCACTTGCTTTCCACGGTAAAACGAGTATAATCACTTATGTGATCTTAATATATTCGGTGAAGAATGCAGCAAGATAATCTTTGGTTAGAGAACAAGTATGTGATGCTTGTTTCGTCCCGTTTCCGTAACTTCAAAAAGAAGACTGCACTGAAAACAGTGTATAATATGTCATGTCCATTTTGTGGTGACTCTGAAGAGAATAAGCGTCGAGCTCGTGCCTACATATTCCCTAAGAAGGGTGTACTTAAGTATTTCTGTCACAAGTGTAATAAGTCTGATCGATTCACTTATGTTCTTAAGGAAATCGATTCTCAGCTGTGGCGTGAGATGATGAAGGAACTACTGGTTAATAAGAATAAGACTAGACCTAAGTCTGATGTAGAAGAATTTGCAATGAAGATGAAGAAGCCATCATTCGTGAAAGGTACTGTGCTGAATGAGCTCGTGAAGATTTCAGCACTACCGATTAAGCATCCTGCGAAGCAGTATATTGATGGACGTAAGATTCCTTCAAAAGAACACTTCAAGCTTTTCTATTGTGAGAAATTTAAGACATTCACCAATGCTCTGCTGCCGGGTAAGTTTACTCATCCGGAAGATGATGAGGCACGTATCATTATCCCATTCTTGGATGAAGAGAAGAATCTGGTTGGGTATCAGGGTAGAAGTCTGAATCCGGATGCGGAGATTCGATACATCTCGATTATGCTTCAAGAGGATGCGGCTAAGGTCTATGGTCTTGATACAGTGGATAAGACAAAGACGGTGTATCTCACAGAAGGTCCATTCGATGCGATGTTCCTACCTAATTCAATTGCCGCTGCTGGTGGTAATCTAACTGCGACAATTAGCTTGACAAAGATACCAAGAAGGAATATAGTAGTTGTCTACGATAATGAACCTCGTAATAAGCACATCGTTAAGCAGAACAAGACCGCTATCGAGCAGGGCTTTAGAGTTGTCATCTGGCCGGAAGGACTAGAGTACAAAGACATCAACCAGATGATCCTGGCTGATTACTCTCAAGAGTTCATTCTAAAGACAATTAAAGAAAACACATTCGCCGGAATGGAAGCTCTGTTGGTTCTTAGCCAACGTAAAAAATGTGAACTTGATGAAGGAAAAAGATTATACTAAACAGATTGAGTTGATCGAAGAAAACGTAGTAGCAGTTGAACAGAAAGATTAGTAGATGATTAAGAACCGTCATGACAATACATACCACACTCTGCTAGAGAAGATTCTCGCCAAGGGTGTGAAACGAAAGAACCGCACTGGTGTTGACACCATCGGTATCTTCGGTGAGCAGATTGAGTTTGATCTGAAGGATACTTTCCCCGCTCTTACGACTAAGCGTATGGCTTGGAAGGCAATCGTTTCTGAGCTCATCTGGTTTCTTCATGGCGATCAAGATGAACGTTCACTAGCTTGTCTTGTTCATGCCAAGCCAGGTGAGTTTGTTTTCACTGATGAACAGAGTCTTGAAGATAGTTTCGCGACGCATCGCACGATCTGGACTGACAACGTTGAAGCTGAATACTGGGTGAGTCGTAACAAGCAAGGTTATGTTGGTGATGCCGGGCGCATCTATGGTGTTCAATGGCGCGACTGGCAATACCACCGTGATGGTGAGTTTCATTCTATTGATCAAATTGATAATCTTATCCAAGGTCTAAAGAAAGATCCTTATGGTCGCCGCCATATTATCACTGCCTGGAACCCTGGTGAGCTTGATCTAATGTGTTTGCCTCCGTGCCACATTCTTGCTCAGTTCAATGTTACCAATGACGGCTACCTTGAGTGCATGATGTTCCAGCGCTCTGTGGATACGTTCCTCGGCCTTCCATTCAACATCGCTTCCTATGCTCTTCTGACTTACATCATCGCAGCTGTAACTGGTCTGAAGCCAGGCCGACTGATTATGTCGCTTGGTGACGTTCACATCTACGAAAACCACGTTGAACAAGTGGGTGAGCAGTTGACACGTTTGAGCCGCGATGAACCAAAGGTAATTATTCCAGAATTTGGTGATACTCTGCAAGCATGGCACACGATGCATCCAGATGAATTTTTTCTAGTAAACTATAATCCACACCCCAGCATAAAAGCCCCAATGGCCGTATAGGAGAAACCATGATTACGTATTTCGAAACAGCATACAACATTGAAACGACTGAACCACTTGAAGGAGACTTTGTTGTATCAAACAACTATCTCTACACCTACCCAATCAATATGAGAATCCTAGATCGTGGGAGTTTTTCTCTGTCGTCACTTAACAAAATTAAGTATCGTTAACAGGGACCATAAGAACAATACACCACATAAATAATACCCAACCCCCTGTAGGATTATCAAAAATGAAAGATTACCAACGCGTCATTGCCGTGTCCAGATACGCACGATGGCTTGAGGAAGAGAATAGACGCGAGACTTGGGATGAGACGGTTAGACGTTACTGTAGTTTTGTTTTACCAGATAAGCTTACAACTAAACTCAAAGACGAAATATTCAACGCCATTGTGAACCTTGAAGTTATGCCTTCAATGCGCGCACTAATGACTGCTGGCCCAGCAATGGAACGTTGCAACGTTGCCGCTTACAACTGTTCTTATCTTCCAATTGATAACGTTCGCTCATTCGATGAGCTAATGTACATCCTAATGTGTGGTACAGGTGTCGGCTTCTCTGTTGAACGCATGTACACAGACAAGCTACCAATCATCGCGGAACACTTTGAGAAAACCA
>Ga0209550_10004480_pt1 | contig 13238 bp, 14 predicted proteins | sample LauGreSuBDMM15SN_2_FD_187567 | JGI IMG/M metagenome (GOLD analysis project Ga0209550, IMG submission 187567) | Freshwater lake microbial communities from Lake Michigan, USA - Su13.BD.MM15.SN (SPAdes) (version 5) | ecosystem: Environmental > Aquatic > Freshwater > Lake | place: Lake Michigan... | reverse complement strand
GCTTGGCCAGCACGCGCGCCAAAGCGTTCTTCTCCCTCAGCGCCCGAGCCTCGCGTGCCTTGGCACGTGCCGCCTGTTCGGCGCTGCACCGCTCCCGCAGAGTGTGGAGCGGCGCAGGATCGCACTTGAAGCAAAGCCACGGATCCGAGGCGCGCACCGCCTCCACCGCCTTCGTGCCCAGGTTGAGACGGACACATCCCTCGCACACTGCCCGCCCGCACTCGGCGCCGTCACACATGAAGAGCTCGCTCGAGCCGAGTGCATGGCAGTTGCCGTGGCACCAGCAGCAGACCTCCGAGTCCGAGGAGCTCTCCGACGGCGTGCCTCCCTCCGCCACTGGAGCCGCTGCGGGAAATGGAGCCGCTGTGGGAGCCGCGGATGGCGGCGGCGACGGCAGCGGCGTGCCGTCGGAGGCGAGCTTGCCGCCCGCGTCCTCGTAGCAGTACAGGCACACGGCCACACCGAGCAGCGGGTGTGAACAGACAAGCACGCACTCGTACAGCGGCTGATGGCAGCTAGTACACTCCGGGTGATGCGTGGCGCTCGCGACGGCGCGCGACTGGAGCGCCGCACCGTCGCGTCCCGCGCCCACGACGGCGCTGGAGGCGCGCCGATCGGCACGCCGGTTGAAGATCAGGTGAGAGAGGTCGCTTTCGGCCTCGAAGGCGCGCCGTACTGCGCGCTTCGAGGGGCGCACGCCACCTCCGATCGCCGCATGCATTCCGAGGCCCTCTTCCTCGTCGCTCTCGTCTCCGTCCTCTTCGTGCTCGACGCCGCCCGCGTCGTCGTCGTCGTCGTCGTCGTCGTCGAGGCCGCCCACCTCGTCCACCTCCAGCGCACCCTCCACTGCAAGCTCCACCTGCAACGTCGCCACGTCATCCGGCCGTTTCGCCTTATACATGCGCTTGAGCGCCGCCGCGTCCTGCGTGCGTCGAAGCCCCTCAGTCCAGCCCGTGAAACCGCTCGCGCCTCGCTCGAGCACCTGCCACCCCAGTCCAATGCGCGAGGGTGCAAAGGGCTCAGACGCCATCGGAAGCCATCAGGCGCCATCAGGCGCCATCAGACGCCATCAGAGGTCATCAGGCGCAATCAGACGCCATCGGAAGCACTCAGACGCAATCCGTCGCAATCCGTCGCAATCCGTCGCAATCAGCAGCACTCACCTTGCCGTGCTTCTTGGCCACCGGAGCGCGTGCGTCCAGCTCCGCCTCCGCCGCGCACACGTAGCACAGGCCGCGCTCCGCTTCCACAAGGTCAGTCGCCATCAGGGCGTGCCGTGCGCGGCATTTGCGGCACAGCTCACCCGTCGTTGCCGTCACGTGACCCTGGCCGTCCTCCAGTTCCATGCCCTCCTCCTCGTCGCCCTCCTCGTCGCCCTCCTCGCCGCCTTCCTCGCCGCCCGCGGCGCCGCCCGCGGCGCGTGCCCGGCGGCGGCCGCGTGCTCGGTTCGCCTCGTACCTGTGGGGAAGAGGGGCGCCGTGATGAGCACATGCATGCGCCGCGCGTCGTCCCGGACGCGCCCGCGAGCGTACTTCCTCTCGAGCTCGATTACGGAGAAGCCCGCTGCCTCGAGCTCGTCGGCCGCTTCCGCCCACGCACGGATCGCCTCCTCGTGCACCTCGAGCAACGCCTCCTCATAGTCCCGGAGCGCATCCTCCATGAGCGCAGAGAAGTCATCGACGCCAGCGCGCGCCTCGCGAAGCTCATTCAGAAGCTCGCGCTCGGCCGCGAGCCGCTCAGGCAACACCGCCTGGTGAAAATCGCCCAGGCGGCGCCTGTCCGACCCGCGCTCGAGCATGAGCACCGCATCATCGTGCGCCTCCTTCTTGGCAAAGTAATCGTCGATCAGCGCCTGCTGCTCCTCCTCACTCAGCTGGCGCAGCTCCTCCAGGTGTGCTGGGTCGACCTCGCTGTCGTCATCGTTGCCGACCGAGTCGGCGCGGCGCTCCTCGGGCATGGGCGGCGCAGCCGGAGGAGGCGCTGCGCTCGAGGAGGCAACCGACACGGGCTCGATGCGGCGCGGAACCTTGTTTGGAGGCGCCACACTGCCTGCGGCAGATTGGCCCGCATTCTCCGCCTCGGCGGCTGGTCGCTTCATCGGGCTCTCCTTCTTCGTTTCTTCGCCGGTGGGCGTACCGAGCATGCCGGGCATTCCAAGCGAGCCACCCGAGATGCCTCCGAATCCGAGCCACCCTACGTTGGCACCCGAGATCTCAGACATGCGTGACAACCAGGATGGTCGCACTGATATCGGCGGGACGCGCGGAATTATTCACTGCACCGCGTCTGTCGAGTAAACACCTCTCTTTCCCCACAGCACGCTGTTTGACGCTCGGGCAATGCCGCTTCGCTTGTCAAAGAGAGGAGAGGTGTTTACTCGGCAGGCTCCGCGACGAGAAAATGAGACCTGAATTGAATCGACGGGTCGCCGTGACGAAATTCGCGGTTGGCCCAGGAGGAGCGGAAAGTTCAGTTGCCTCGAGACAGCGCACAATTTGAGTACATGAACAGACTAGGACGGCGCCGCGAAATACATAGTACCGCAGATAGCCGCAGGAGGTTGACCCGTGGAGTGCGGGTCCTCGAAAATGAATACATGTAACTTTAGCCCAGCTCACCGCAGCCTAAAACAGACCAGGACGAAGGAGGAACGCGCATTCCACTTTCCAAACCCCTGCACCTCGCTGGGACGCTCACGCAGGGAGACGAAAGAATCACGTCGAGAAGTCCGGGGTGGTCCGGGCCTTGGTCCTTCTTGGTCCGGGCCAATGGTCCGGGCGAACCCCATGGCCAACGAAGGGAAGAACGGGATGCTCGCTGTGAAATCGCCTGTGAGCTAGTATGGTGGCTCTGGCTGAGTAGACACTAGACAGTAGTGAGTTTGCGCTGCGCGTGCGGGACTCAGACTCTCTTTATTCGCACCGAGTAGAGCGGGAGATCGCACAGAGCAGCGCACACTTAGCCATGCAAGCACATGCAAGAACGTGAGCATGCCCGCGCCCGCGCAGCAACGCGTGCCCGCGCCTCGTACGAGCACTCGACTTATAGGCCCTCCGCGGCGTCGTTCGCGTAAAAGGTCTTGCTGTGGGCCAGATAGGTGTCGACGAGTGGGTACTGCATGGTCCGCACCGCCAGGGCTTCAACCTTAGGAAACTTGTTCGCAATATCGTAGCCGGCATTCTTTAGAGCCTTGCCATACGGAAACCCTGACTTGACGAACACAAGAAGGGCGAGGTCGGCGCCAGTGGGGAAAGCCTTGCCGTTGATGAAGCCGGTCGCTGGCACGTAGCCGTCCTTCTCGAGCACTGCCAGGTACCGATCGTAGAGTGGAGCGACGATCGCCGCGGCCGCCGACTTGTTCGTCGTCTTCGTGGCCGGCTCCACTTGAATGAGGTCCTCCTTGATCTGCGCGATCATGTCGTCAACCGCCCGTTCCTGGAAGCTGAGCGCCGCAAACTTTGGAGACAGGTTTGCGATGTAGCGCTCGACGGCGAGTGACTCCTGCAGGCAACCAAAGGCGAACGTGCAGTTGGGAAACAGACCCGCTTCCGGATGCAAGAGTGCTGGCAAGTAGCCGATCGGAGTCTTTGTCTTGTAGCCATCGGTGTATGTAGAGTCGACGATGTCGACGCCACCGACCGCCGCGTACAGGCGCGCAACCTCGCCACGTCCGGCGATGCCAAAGTACGTCAGTGAAGGCTTCGCGAACGCCAAGGTCTGGAGGGCCGCGATGATGAGGACGCGCAACATTAGTCGTCGGCGAATCCGTCCGATTTCCCCCGGAATTCCTAGAAAGTTAGCCAGGACGAAATATTCATTTTCAAGCTCACCCTCTTCTGGCGCTTTTCCCCACAGTCTGTGCCCAGACATCCCGGAGGTTTGTGCCAGATGAACTCTCAATGGTTCCGGGTACGTGCGCACCTCGATCGGCGCCCGTCAAAGCGCGCAACAAACGCCTCAACATGACTGCCCCGAATGCGCTCATCGCGACGACGGTCGGGTACTCGCCCGGTGGCCAGTCAACCATCGGCCAGCCGCGCCATTACTCTGAATCGCGCATGTTTGGCGCGCCTAAGTTGTTCGCGAGCGCCAACGTCAGCGTGCACCTGCGACGGAAGCGACCGCTGGTGCTCAAGTTGGATGGCGGTCCGCCGGCGCTCCTTGACTTCGACCTCGGCTCCATCAGCGGTCCACCGAGTCTCGGGCCTCCCGCGCGCGCGAGAGAGATGGGCATTTTCAATCCATCGCTTGCGCCGGCGCCGCCAGGCCTCTGCCCACGTTGCGCATACGTCGCCGCTTTGCGTGTGGATCCGCTGCACCAGTGCCATGATGCGAGCCCGTTGCTCAAAATCGACCCGGACATGCCCAAGGTCGCTGCCGCCAATGCATGGTTCAAGGGCACCGCAATTGCCATCCTCGATGAGCGGCTGAACTTGCTGAGGTGGACGTGGCTCCTCAACGCGCCGCAGTTTCAAGTCCACCCACAGCCGTCGCCGAGCCGATGGTTCGTACCCGTGGGCGCCTCGGACCGCTTCCCACCGCCGTGGGCCAAGGCCGTGTACGACGTTCGCGTTATCAGCATGGATGGGCATCTCTTCGTCTCGTACGTGTGCCGTCGATGTGACTTCAGCATCGCGGAGCTCCAGCTGACGGCCAAGGCCACCTCGGACGGCGGGCTCCACGAACTACGTGCGTGGCAGAGTCACCGCTACGGTGCAAGCTTGGCTGACGCGCCGTGGGCGCAAGGGCGCAACCAGGCACTCTTTGTGGGTACGCGGGCCCCAGGTCTACGCGCCGAGCTGCTCGTGCAGCCCTGGCTCAGCAAGATTGCCAGCTTCGGAGCACCAGACTTCGAGCCCATGAAAGTCGTATGCGGCAAGCCCAAGGATCGGCTCCCCGGGCGCCAGGCTGCTGGCTTCAAGGTTTGTGGCGCCACCCCCGCCGGCACGAGTTTGGATCTGCAGCACGTGGCCAACGTCCGCACGGGTGGCGTCAACGCGTTGCAGCAGAACTTTGGCACGCTGGCACTCGTCGGCAACAACTCGCAAGCTGAACTCAGCCGTGCAGCCGTTGGCGGCTTCCGACTGTCGACCACGTCCAATCTGGTGCGTGTCTCTCGCAACGACTGCGAGGTGCACCTGGGCGTCGGCCATGTGCATCGCCGTGAAGGAGAGCTCAATCTGCAAGCCATGCCTCGCGCGCGCCGTCCACGTCGCCGCGCGCGAGGCACGGCTTCCTCACTGCTCAACGGGACGATTTTCGCCTCGCTCATTTCTCCATCTCCGTCACCGACCTTCCCGTTCCAATGGGGGTTTCAGTACACGCACTTCTTCTATGCGCTCGAAGCGCGAGCCCCGTTCCGAGTCGTAGCGACTTCGGGCGAGTTTTGCCTCGAGGCCGCCCAGCAACCAGGTGACTGCGAGAGCATCCAATTCGTCTCCGGCATCTCCTTGGCGCAAGAAGCGCCCGTGGCCGCTGCTGGAGTCGACGGACCGATACGCGCGGATGGCTCTGGGACGTTGCTGCTGTCGTACGGCGTAAACGATTGCGAGGCAAAGGTGGGCCGAATCGTGCTCGCGCGCGTATTGGACATGCTGGAGCCTTTGTCGGACACTGAGAGCTGCCTCACGTCGCCCGGGGCGAGGCCTCGATCATGAGCCGCCCCCCGGCCACTGTTCGCTGTGATTCGATCCGCGAAGCGTGCTTACGCAGCTTTCATACATTTATCGCTCCTCCCCTGGAGCCCACGGGTACCGGCTGTGAAAGGAACGAATCTGCTAATTTCTGCTACACGCTTCGCATATTCGCCTATAGGCATACGATACGCACGCGGCGCGAAGAGGCCAAGAGCGGATGTGGGCGGTCTGCCGGTCACCAGTATAAAGTATTACCGCATCGTAAACTGTGAAACGACGCTCGACGGACGACACACATACGAAAAACTACACTCGCGACTTCGCTGTCCCCCTACGCCACCTTCTCGATGCCACCATCAACGCCACCCCACTCCGCTCGCATGCCCTTGACCGCCTTGGCAATCACGAGGGGGTTGGCGCCCGGTAGGCTGCGGCGCAGCCAGTAGACCATCTTCTGCGAGTTCGACTGTCGCAGCCGCCACGCCTCCTCGAGGTCATCGTACGAATGGATCGCTTTGCTCTCCAACAGCCTGGCCAGATGCGGCCCAATCCCGTTGATCTGCGTCACGCTGCCACCGGCCACAGAGGACACCGAGGCCTCCGACTCAGATGTCTTCTTGGCGGCGCGAGCACTGGCGCTCGTGCTCGGTTTTGCTCTGGTTCTCGCGCTCGTGCTTGCGGTGCCCGGGGCGCCCATTTCGGTGGTGCCCTGGTTCGGTGTGGTGATGGTGGTGGTGGTGAAGGTGGTGGTGGTGGTGACGCCGTCGCGAGCTCCGGCGTCGACACTACCGCGCGGTGCGGCGGTGGAGGCAGTCGCCGCTCGGCGCGGCGGTGGCGGTGGTGAGGCTCGGGGCAGACCATATCCAATCGATTGCAGATGATTCTGGAAGTCGCGCGTCGTCGAGTCGGCGCCAACATCCTCGACCAGCCAACGCCAGACGAGGGCGAGCGCTTGCGCATCCGCCATGGCATCGTGCGCGCCCACGAGAGACGCGCCGCGGCTCGCCGCTCGGTAGAGCGAGCCGAGAGTGTACGAGCCGCTATGGCCGTCGGATGTTCGCCGTGGCATGGACTCGCGAGCGAGCGTGAGCGTGTCGACGAATCGGGCGCGAGGAGGACGGAGCAAGGCGGAGGTGCCCCCGCTCACGTGGTTCACGCAGCGCGTGAGGATGGGGAAGTCGAAGCGCTTCCCATTGTGAGCGGCCCAAACCAGCGGACGCGTCGAGCTCCGTAACGTCTCATCGAGCCAATCTTCGCACTCCTTCCACACTGTCGCAAAGGGTGCCGCGCCGTCCGCAATGAGCGATTCTCGCGTGAATCCATGAACGGCCGAGGCTCCAGGGTCGATCGGGCCCTCCGGCAACACCTTGCGCACGAAACAAGCGCCCCGTTTGGAGTTGGCGATAACAATCGCTATCTGCACCACTTCACTCGTCCGCAAATCAAGGCCCGTGGTTTCCAGATCAAAGGCAAGCGCCGCGCAGTACTCCTGCTGACTGCTACTGGCCGACAGGCGCACATCGCGGCGAATGACATGAGCGTAGCGGGCACGTAGCATGACTGGCCTCATCGTCAGCGTGCGCATAATGAATACTGTGAAGAAAGCGACGAAATCGCGCTCACGAGCGCGCGTGTCACGGGCGAAGAATAAAGGCGGGTCCGCTTCACTGCGATAATGAACACCAAAGTTTCGTGCCAGCAATCATGTTCCCGATTCTCGTCGGCACCTTGTCGCTGAGCGCGGCCACGCGCCCGTGCTTGCCGCGCCGCGCCGGCTTGACTGCCCTGTGCGCACCTGCTCCGTACGAGGCTACTGTAGGGCCGCTGCCCGGCAAGCTCCGCAACTCGCTGCCGCTGCTCGTTGGACCCGTTGCGAACGGCTTTGGCCGTGGCTCGCGAAAGCTTGGCATCCCGACGGCCAACTTGCCGTGCTCGCTCTTCCAAGACCAGCTCGCAGAGCTACCTTGCGGCGTGTACGCGGGGTGGGCTGGCGTGCGTGGCGGCGTGCACAAGTGCGTATGCAACGTGGGCTTCTCGCCAACCTTCGCCGGTGCCGAGAACCCTGAGAAGATTGTGGAGGCGCACATCATGGAGAGCTTCGATAGTGACTTTTATGGCGAGCCGATGCGTCTGCTGCTCCTCGGCTTTCTGCGACCCGAGCGCAAATTCAAAGGTCTCGATGAGCTGCTCGCCACCATCCGTGCAGACATTGCAGCAGCGAGCGAGGCCCTCGAGTGCTCGCCGCTGGTGGAGCTGCAGGTGCTCGTGTCCGCCCTGCCTCCGAGCCGCGACAACAAGCCCTCGTTCACGTTGCTTGACCTTCCTGCAGGGCTCACCGATGGGCTCGACGTCGGTGGATATGAGGTTCCAGACGCATTCGGGCCGGCCCCGATTGGCTTTGAGTGGGGCGGCTTGTTTTAGCGGCTGGATCTGTCTCAAGCAGAGCGGCGTGTGCGTGGTGGACGACGTGACGCCGCGCGCCGTACGACGCCAGGGGTCTGAGTTCAACTGACATTGAGACCCTTTTTTCGTTAAGTATCAAGTGTTGAGACAGCAAAACAGGTGTTGGAGACCGTTGAGACAGGCTTCAAGCGCCGAATCGGGGTCAAAATAACGGACGGTCGTCAAGTGCGGATATTTTTTCACGTTGCGCTAAAGTTACGTTTGGCGTCATGTTGGCGCAAGTTTCCCACGTCGCGCGAGGTCTTTGTGAGCCGCGGCCTCTCGCTGACGTCGGCATCATCGGCCGTCGTACGGCGCGCGGAGCGCTGCGTGACGTCGTCCACCACGCACAGGCATCCGCGTATGATCACCACAACCAGCTCCCCACGTCTGCCTGCAACGTGCGCCGTATGTGCAGCCAGCATCTGTCTGCTGCTGTACCTGCGTTGGCGGTCACAGGCAAAACAAGCCATCCAGTACGTGCTGCGTGCCGCAGAGGCGTCTGTGAATTACAACGCTTCGAGCCCCATCTACATGCTGCTGCTCAAAATGAAGACTCACACGAGCGAACACTTGACGGTGCAATACGTGCTGCCTCCGGATTCGCCGCTCGAGAGCCTCTTCTGTCGGATCATCCAAAAGGACGTTGCCAAGGGGTGCATCGATCCGGACCTTCTTGGCACCGATACCTGCCGCGATGCTGCAATCGTGCGCGTCTGCGTGGATGGGAGCTGGCGCGAGATGCGCGTGCCGATCTTCATGGCGCACCTTGTCAACCCGCTCGGCCTGTGCGATCCTGAGGCCGACAACCCCGCCGCACCCGTATGGGCCGATGGCTCCTGGACCGGCACACTGCTGTGGGACTCGGCGGCGCACGTGTGTGAGCTGATGCTGGCGCAGCCGTGCTGGCGGGCGCGGCTGCGTGGCGCCTCGTGCCTTGAGCTCGGCTGCGGCCTCGGCCTTCCGGGCATGGTGGCCAGCTTGCTCGGTGCTGCACCCGTCCTCCTGACCGACCGACTACAGGTGGCGGAGATGGCTGAGGCGGGCTGTCGCGCGAATAGCCTCAAGGGCGCGCGCGGTGTCGAGTTTGACTGGGACGAGGCGGCGGCGCGCCAGCTCGTCGCCGACCATTTTGGGGGCCGTGCTCCGTCGCTCATCCTTGCATGCGACTGCATCTTCGAGCCGCTCTTCGGCGAGGCCCATCTGCTGCTGCGTATGCTCGTCGTGCTCGCGGATGCTCAGACGACGGTGATCCCCGCGCCTGAGATCGTGATTGCGTCTGATCGCGTCCGACTGCCCGCAGGTGATCCTCGCGCTCGAGGAGCCTTGATTGCGTCTGATTGCGAGTGATGGTCACCCTCATCGGCACACCGATTGCGCCCCTCGTCAGGTGATCCTCGCGCTCGAAAGGCGCCCCAACGACGGCGTCGAGAGCTTCTTTGCCCTCGCGGAGGCGGCGGGGTTCGAGGTGCACGTCCTGCTACAGGTCAACCGCGTCGTGGTGGTTGAAATGTGGTGGCGCTCGGGAGGGCGCGGTGCGGTCAAGTGAGACCTTGAATTCCTTATCCGGAACGGGCGGCCGAAGTCGAGGCAAGTGAGAGTAAGAGCTCTGCGATGACAGTGAACTCTTTGATTTTAGAGTACCGCAACTCGAGCGTCTCGGGTACAAAAAGCTACGGCCGAGCCGCGTGCTAGAGAGCTAGACTGCTGGACGATATTTCACTGAGGAGTCGACTGTGTGCACTGCGCGTGCGGTGACTCAAGGATCGCATAATACACACGGCCGCGCTGCACGGCCGCGTGCAGACCATCCTGCACCATCCTCGAGCTTACGCGCCACCACGCGCCGCAGACCTCATTACCAGCTACCGCATGGTGTACCTCAGAAGTCACCCTACACCCACGCACACGCACGTCAGATAATCATGAACCACCGTTTGGGGCAATTGCCCAGTTCATGGACGGAGGCCCGTGGCATAGACATGACCTTACGGGCAGGCTCAGCAATCAGCAGCCACCTTTTTCCCACGCGATTGGTCATGCCTTTTAGCCAAAGTATTGTTGTCATGATAGGATCCGTTTCCATCTTGAGACTCCATGTTACGTTGACCCGGGCACTCATGCATAGTGTCATCCACACTGCATTTCCATGTGATTGCATTTCCAGCTGGAAATGGATCGAAATGGAAACGGATCCTATCTGATCCTATCTGGAGTCTCATGCAGAGTAGAGGCCGCGACGAGGTGGCCGCCACCCCGGCGGCGGCGTCCAAACCGTGCACTTGAGCTCCGGCATCTCAACCCATTTAGAGCCCGTCCCCACCTTCCATGTTTTGGTGCTCACGTCGGGCGAAGCTGCAGCTGAGTCTCGTAGGTCCAGGAGGCCATCTTTCTGTCCAAGGACTTCCTCAGGCTGCCCCATCCAGCCATTTCCTACGAACGCAATCCAGAGCTTTGCATCACTCATGTGCTGATACGCGGGCCGGCCATTCACCAGCGTGCCGACGTCGAGACGGTACGTGCCGATGTATTTGGCCGCGTCGCCAGACAGAGAGCCGCCCTCGAGCTTGAGTCCAGGCGGCGGCGGCGACCAAGCGGTGCACTTGAGCTGCGGCGCCTCAACCCAAGCAGAGCCCGTCCCCACCTTCCATGTTTTGGTGCTCACGTCGGGCGAAGCTGCAGCTGAGTCTCGTAGGTCCAGGAGGCCATCTTTCTCACCAAGGACTTCCTCAAACTGGCACATCCAGCCATTTCCTACGAACGCAATCCAGAGAGTTGCATCACTCATGTGCTGATACGCGGGCCGGCCGTTCACAAGCTTGCTGCGGTCGAGACGGTAGGTGCCCAGGAAGTCTGCCGCGCCGCTCATTGCTGCGGTCGGCAAGTCGCCCTCGAGCTTGAGTCCAGCCGGCGGCGGCGTCCAAGCGGTGCACTTGAGCTGCGGCGCCTCAACCCAAGGAGCAGCACCGCCCGCGTTCGCTTGCCATGTATTAGCGCTCAAGTCGGGCGAAGCTGCATCTGAGTCTGTTAGGTTCAGGAAGCCCTTCTTCTCACCAAGGACTTCCTCAGGCTGCCCCATCCAGCCATTTCCTACGAACGTAATCCAGCGAGTTGCATCACTCACGTGCTGATACGCGGGCCAGCCGTTCACAAGCTTGCTGTAGTAGGGACGGTAGGTGCCGATGTATTTGGCCGCGTCGCCAGACAGAGAGCCGCCCTCGAGCTTGAGTCCAGGCGGCGGCGGCGACCAAGCCATGCACTTGAGCTGCGGCGCCTCAACCCAAGCAGAACCCATACACGCCTTCCATGGTTTTGTGCTCACGTCAGGCGAAGCTGCATCTGAGTCTCGTAGGTCAAGGAGGCCCTTCTTTTCACCAAGGACGTCCTCAGTCTGCCCCATCCAGCGATCTCCAGCGAACACAATCCAGCGAGTTGCATCACTCGTGTGCTGATACGCGGGACGGCCGTTCACAAGCTTGCTGTGGGCGAAACGGTAGGTGCCTATGTATTTGACCGCTTCGCCAGTCAGCGAGCCGCCCTCGAGCTTGAGTCCTGGTGGCGGCAGATTCCCAGGCGGCGGCGGCTTCGCTCCAGGCGGCAGCGGCGGCGGCTGTGTAGGCGGCGGCGGCGGTCCGCCCCAGCCAAAAATGGCCCTTAGCATTCGACCTTTCGGAGGCTCCTCCGAAAAAATGTTCTTCAAGACTTGGCCTAATTTGGATACGGTAATGCGGTTAGAGGAGATCAGGGGTCACCGACCCTGAGCAGGGTTTGCACCGATTTCCCGCACCTTCTGGCCGTCCCTCCTTAGCATGGATGGGACTGACGCGTCCGGAGGAATCTCCCTGGACCTCTCTCCCCCCGCTGTCCCCCCTGCCCCGCCGCCGACCTCACAGAGGCTCCGGCTGCTTGCTTGGTCTTCCACCCTTGCCCCGACGCCGGCCTCCCAACAGGGCCGCCGTCGTCGCAGAGGGAGTCGGAGGTGTAGAGAGGCACCCGCTGGCGCGCCCCCCGAAGGGAACGCAATTTCCTATCGTTTCGCGCAGCACGCTAATTTCACTCTGGCGGTTAATCTCTGAGGCTTCCCTCCCGGTATTCAGACGAAACCGGGGGCGGGGAAGAATAAAAGTTAATCTCCCGGTTACGTCAATTGTGCAATGCGCTCGCTCTCGCACGCGCTGATTGAGACATGAGAGCAAAAGACTAGGAAACGGCGAATCATCTGTTTCAGACGGCGCCAAAAAAAGGTAAAAGCAGCCGCGCAGCTGTACCCGACCGCAGAGGGCCCATTCTTCGAGGCCACCATGGGCGTGGCTAACGCCTGAGAGCACGGTGTGCGCACCAAACCCTAACGAGGGTTTTCCTCAGGTCGTCTAGAAAAACGAGCGCATGGCGACCGCACCCAATCGCGCCATGAGGCTCTGCATGAGGCTAGCCCTCTGGATTCTCGCGTGCCCCCATGCTTGCGCCTCGCCATCATCATGGGCGTCGTAATGGGCGTCGGCCTCGCGCGCGTGCGCGCACAGCCGACGCTGCTCGTCGTCCAGCTGCGCGCGCACGCCCTCGTCGGTCGAGAGCACGAAGAAGCTCAGCTCGACGTCGCGCCGTGTCGAGCGCTCGCTCAGATTCGACGAGCCGATGAGCGTCGCAATCGGGCGCACGCCTGACGAATTCGCCGGGCGTGGCGCGGCCGTGGGTTGCGTGGATGGCGGGTCTGTCGACTGCGTGGGCCGCGACGCAGTCGACGGCGCGCTGAGCGTCGTGCTGGGCGGTGTGCTGGGCGGCGGTGCGCCGAGCGTCGTCTTGGGCGTCGTAATGGGCGTCGTGCTGGGCGGTGCATTGAGCGGCGGCCATAGCCAGACGCCTTTGCTGTGGAACGTCCATCCAGCTCGGCTGTAGTGGAGCACGCGCAGGGGCGTCGTGTTGGGCGAGCCGCGGGCGGCGGCGAGGCGACGCAGACGCGACTCGAGGGCCACGTACCTGATGAGGGAGCTCATCAGTGCTCAATGAGGGAGCTCATCAAATGCAATCAGTCGCAATCAGCTAGGCCACGTACACATGGGGTATGAGCCCACGGACGCCACTCGCGCCGTAGAAGGCCGAGGCGGTGGGGGCGGCCGACAAGAGCGTCGTCGCGGGCGGCGCGGAGGGCGGTGCGCCCAC
>Ga0209550_10004479_pt1 | contig 13238 bp, 10 predicted proteins | sample LauGreSuBDMM15SN_2_FD_187567 | JGI IMG/M metagenome (GOLD analysis project Ga0209550, IMG submission 187567) | Freshwater lake microbial communities from Lake Michigan, USA - Su13.BD.MM15.SN (SPAdes) (version 5) | ecosystem: Environmental > Aquatic > Freshwater > Lake | place: Lake Michigan... | reverse complement strand
CCTCAGCAGTGATGAGGGGTGCAATCCGCGGTCCTCAGCAGCAAGCAGCGGCAGGGCAAGGGCAGGGCGATGGCAGGGTCAGGGAAGGCCCAGGGAAGGCCCAGGGCAATGCGCAGACACACCTGCCGCTCGACGCCGACAGAGAGCACGGTGTTGTTGGAGGAGAGCAGCTCGACGAAAGCGTCAGCGGCGGCGACGACGAGCGGCTCGACGGGCGAGGTGAAGGCGCCGAGGACGCACTGCAGCAGCGCGGGGAAGCTGTCCGCGAGCATCACCAGCGAGTACCCCATCTCAAGGCTGTTCCACTTTTCGAGACATTTGAGGCACTGCGTGACACACTCTGCGTGCTCGGGCCCGCTGCCGGCGCCAAAGTGCTCGACCACGGCCGTGAGGAGCTGCAGCACCTGCGGGAGCAGCCCGCGCAGCTCGGGGCGCCCCTCGAGCATCGCGCCCTCGCCCGACTGCACACGCTTAAGGGTGGGCGCGCTCGATGCGAGCGTCATCGGCCCTCCGTCACCGGACGGCGCCTGCGCTGTGGTGCGCTCGAGAAGCTCCTGCGGTAGCGCGATGAGGAGCTCGATGGCGACGGCCGCACCCTTGCCCGACGGGTCTTTGGCGAGCGTGAGCGCATCCGTCGCGAACGACTCGAGCGCGCCCGACCGCACGGCCGCCGCCGCGAGCGCAAGGCACAGCTGCTTGGACGCTGCAGTCAGTCGCATGAAGCCGTCGGGCGCGCCCACGGGGATCTTGCCGACGACCTCCTTGAGCACGCCGTAGATCTGCGCCTTGGCGCCCTCGGGGAGCGAATGCCACTCCGAGCACACCTTCATTTTGAACATGTTCGCACCGATAAACTGCACCTTCTCATCCGGATCAGAAAGAGCTGTGCGCGCGGCCTCCCACGCGGGGAACGTGGCAGTGAACGACATTAGCCACGCGTTCGCCTCCCCGCGCGTCTTCGCGGGCGAGGTGGGCGCATACAGCGCATAGACAGCCTGTTTGAGCTTCTCGGCGTCGCCCATATGAATATTGCGAGCGGTGCGAAGCGCCGTCGTGGGCTACGAAATTCGTGATCGTGAACGACTTGGAAACGCGTTACCGACGGCATGAGCCGTGTGGTAACTCCCGGTGTGTAAAACACGAAACTCCTGCGCTCGGTCAATCACTCACTCTATGTCAATCACCACTCTATAACCGCGGGTACCGGGTAATCGTCAAAAGATATCGAAATAGGTGCAATCGCCGGCGTTCGCAGCGGCCGCCTCTCTACTGCGAGCCGCCCCGCCGCTCTGCGCGGCGTCGCCATCGAGAACGCGCACGGTGCCATCTTGCGAAATCTCGAGCGCCTGGCTGGCGCCCGACATGACGAACTCACTCATGCCCGTGTCGCAGCGCCACACGAGGCCATCGCACGCGGCGTTGATGACGCGCTGGGGCGTGTGGCCGACGACGAGTCGCGAGACGCCCAGCCGCGCGAGCGACTGCCGCAGTGCGTCGCAGTGCTCGTGTGAAGGCTGCTCGCCACTGGGGGACGAGAGCAGCCGCCCCCAAATGGGCGATTTATCGCGTTCTGCCATGTGGCTAAGCGCGAGCGGCAGGCACGTGGCGGCCGAGTACTGCGGCCGGCCACTGCCCTGGAAGCCATCCACCTCCACCAGCGTGCAAATCACATCGTCCTCCGGCTGGGCAGGCTCACCTCGGAGCCACCGCTGCGTCGCTTGGTTGAGCGTCGCGAGGCTCTCTCGCGTCGCATCGGCTGGGAGGTGCGCGTGCACGAAGCAAGAGTCGCCAATGATGGCCGCAACTGTGCAGCAGTCGGCCATCTCCGTCGCGATCGCGCCGCCGGGTGCAAAAGCCAGCAGCCTGTCGGTGCCAAAGGCTCCATGCCCTGCTGGGTGAATGAAGTTGCTCGCAATGGCACACACGTTCATCACCTCGTGGTTCCCGAGCAATCGGATGACACGACCTCCACCAGCCCGCGGAGCATCAGCCTGCAGTCGACGCAGAAGCGACCAGCATTCGGCTTCGTTGGCGCCGCGATCGAGCAGGTCGCCCAGCTGCACGAGGGTGGCATCCCCGCCAATCCAGCGCTCGTTGCCGTCGACGAGTCGTGCATTCCGCAACGTGCGCACGAAGGCGGGGTAGTCTCCGTGCACATCGCCGATGGCCACCACGCGGCCCGGCGCCGCGTACTCGAGACTGAACGCTGAGGCGGTCAAGGAGTGGATGAAGATGAGGACGCGCCGCATTTCGCGGGCCTATGACGGACGATTTCGTCAAGTCTTCAAACAATCAAGGAATGCAAGAAAACGTTCTCTGAACATTACGCTGCCGGTTAACTCTCTCAAGTCTACCCCAGCCTCCGCCCCTTCTCAGCCAAGGCGATGATGCTTCGCCTGTGGAATGAGTGATCGTCTTCTCATCTCGGAGGTCCTCTCTCGGCGCGGGCGGCACACCGAACGTCCTGTGAGAGCCCGCCACTTGACCCATCGACAATGCCGCTTCGCCTGCTCGTTCCAGAGCAGCAGATCGCCACCATCGCCAATCGGATGTGCTTTTGCGTCGATCTCGGCCAGATCGCGACGCCGACGCGCTTCTGGAACCCTCTAGGTGCGGCCGGCGACTCCCTCGAGGTCATCGGCCGGCCCACATTCGACTTTGCGCGGCCGCGGCTCCGTGGCCTCGCACAGGCGCTCGCGCCTGCGTACTTGCGCATCGGTGGGACCGAAGCGGATCGCTCCTTTTACGCCCTGGACGGTTCTGATCCGACGACGCCGCCGGCACCCTTCACCTCGGTCCTGCACGCTCGGCACCTGGATGCCGTTGGAGACTTTGCACGCGCCGTGGGCTTCGAGCTGATGTTGACGGTGAACGCGGGATGGGGTGCGCGCTCGGTCCACGGTGCATGGTTGAGCGACCAGACGCGCACTCTGCTCCGCTACGTAAGGACTCACAGCATCCCGCTCACTGTGCTCGAGCTCGGCAACGAACCGAACGCGTGGCCGTACTTGCAGCGCGGCCTGGCGATCTCACCTGAACGGTACGCGCAAGACCTTCTCGCGCTCACGAGCGCACGCGACGACGAGCTGCCGGGTGCGCTCGTCGCGGCGCCCGCGACCGCCTTCTTCCCCACGATAGGCGAGGTGCCCTCCATCGTAGCGAGCTGTTGGCCACCAAGGCTGCTCGCGGCAGGCGACTTCCAGGCGCGAGCGCTCGCAGCGGCTGAGCGGCTCGCACTGCCGGACATCGTGACGTGGCACTACTACCCTGGGCAGAGCGACCGCGCGGTTGGGCTGCACAAGTACCGGTTTGCGGCGGCCATCTGCCTGCTGGCGCGCCTTCTGGTGCGCCTCGGCTTCGGATCGCGACGCCAACGGAACCCTTCAGTGTGGATGCGGTTCGTCTCGAGGCTGGTGAGCCTAGCTGCGCTGGGCTCTTTGGCGGCGTGCGTGCTGGTGCACGTCGTGGTGACGCCCGTGAACCTCAAGTCGCTCAGCTCGCCCGCGGTGCTCGATCGCGTCGCCGTGTGGGGACGTGCGGTGCGAGCCACGACCCTCGCAGTCGAGCCTCCCAGCCGTCGACCAGCGGTGTGGTTAGGCGAGACGGGGAGTGCACAGGCGGGCGGGCAGCCCGGCGTGAGTGGGCGCTGGGCCGCAGCGCTCTGGTGGCTCGACCAGCTTGGCTCTCTCTCGACGCTCGGGCAGCAGGTGCAGTGCCGCCAAACCCTCTCGGGGTCGGACTACGGCTTATTGCATGAGGGGACGCTCGAGCCGACGCCCGAGTACTGGGTGAGTGTGCTCTGGAAGCGGCTCATGGGGACTACTGTCCTTGCCGCGAGCGCCGAGGGCGCTGCCGACACCCTTCGCGTCTATTGCCACCTCGCCGCATCGAATCTCCCGCCACCTCGGTGGCGCTTTCCAGGGATGCCAAAGCCGCCCGCCACTCGGCGGCCGCGGACGACGTGCCTCATCATCAATCTTGCGGAGACCCCCACCGAGCTCGAACTACCCGTGTGGGCTCGCGCACGCGAGGCAGAGCTCTGGCTGCTGCAGGGCGTCGAGGGCCGGCTTGACGCCGCTGAGCTGACCATTAACGGTGTGAGGCCGCATGCATCCGCTGAAGGCGAGGTGCCATCGCTGCCCGGTGCCAAAGGCGCCCTCGATAACGAGGTTCTCACCCTCCCCGCGGCCGCGGCAGCATTCGTTTGCATGGGGTGAATACGCGCGGGGCGAGCACGCATGACATGGGGTGAGTACGCAAGGGGTGAATACGCATTGGGTGATCCGGCATAGATTGCTCCACCTCGACGACTCGGCCAACGGGTCACTCGACTGCACGCTCGCGGCTCTTTGTGGCGTCGGGACGACGAAACGTTGGAGGCAAGTTGGACGAACGAACGCGAACGACCCCAACGCACGGATCGGATATCAACACCCAACGCTTGCCGTGCCGTCGGGTCCGTCAAAGTAACAAAGACCGTGCGATGCGTTCGACCTGTTTTATGAGAAGTCGTGTACCTGCCATCTTCAGACGAGAGACCCAGTTTTGAGACCAACTTCACCGAGCCTCGGGCAGGGCCCGAGTGAAAGACAAATCCGTTCACACTTCAACATCCATGAAGGCGGTGCTCCATCGCTCTCTCTGCGTTGCCGCCGCGGCCTCGGTGGCCATGGCCGCGCCGAATCGCATTCGCCTCTATGTCCCTTCGCAGCCCCTCGTGGCAGGCGGCCAGCTTGCGCTGAGCGACGCACAGCGCCATCACCTCTACAGTGTCATGCGGCAGCGCGAGGGTGGGAGCGTAGCGGTGTTCAATGGTGTGGACGGTGAGTGGGAGGCGCAGATCGATGTCCTCAGTAAGCGCGCGTGCCACTTGAGCATACGCACGCTGCTCCGTCCGCAACCAGCCGTAAAGCGCTCGACAGTCCTGCTCTTTGGTGTGCTCAAGGGCGCAAGGCTGCCGACGCTTATTGAGAAAGCGGTTGAGCTCGGTGCTGATGAGCTGCAGCCCGTGCTTACGCAGCACTGCGCCGTGCGCTCGCTGAACGTGGAACGTCTCGGCGCCATCGCCGTCGAGGCGAGCGAGCAGTCGGGCCGCCTCACGGTGCCGTGCGTGCGCGAGCCGCAGCCACTGCAGGCGGTGCTCGACGGCTGGGATGCGTTGCGGCCGCTGTGCGTGTGCGACGAGCGGCGGCTCGATGATACGCCCACGCTGAGCGCGCGCCTCGCGGATGGCAGCCTCGACGCGGGCGCGGGCGTCCTGATCGGCCCCGAGGGTGGCTTCTCAGCCGAGGAGTTTGAGACCCTTGAGACGTTGCCTTTCGTCCGGCCCGTCTCGCTCGGTGCGAACATCCTGCGCGCCGAGACGGCCGCGCTCGCAGCGATGGCGATCATTGGATGCGGCCGTTGAAGAGTTCAGCATGCTCTGGCTGAAGATGCTGGTCGAAGAGGTTGGGTGGACCGTTAAGGTGGACTATACTATAGGAATACTTTAAATACGCAATCATAATCAGTTTAAAGTCCGGTCGTGGGTCGAGGTCCAAGCCGGAAGTGCGAAGGTCGAAGAAGAACGGCCGGGGGTTGGGTCGGGCGCCTTATACTTTTTACTTGATTCACTCGTTTATGATTCGCGTGCTGCAATCGCTCTGTGGGTCATTTTCGGCGCGTGTACCGCCACTGTCACCGCTCATGCGACGAGGATCCCTGGCCGCAGAGGGATGAGCCCGACGGCAGAAGCGCAGTTCGTCGATCGTCGTCTAGCACGGCGAAGCACGACAGGTCAGATGAACTCGGTCGCATAGCCCTGCGGCTTGAACTTGCGGGAGGCTCGCATGCGGGCAATGCGCTCCTTATCCTGCTCAAACTGCTCGCGTAGCTTGAGCAGCTGCTCACGCTTCTTCTCGTGCTGCTGGAAGTGGTAAAAGTCGGCCGTGTCCATCTGTTTCCTCTTCTTCTTAGGCGGGCCGCTGCCCGGCTCGTCGCCCCCAGACGTTGCGGCCACCTGCACGGTCGCACCCGTGGCGGTTTCCGTGCTCGTGTTCCGGCCTGTCTTCTTGCGCGTCACAAGGACGAAGCCGTCGTCATCCATCTGATTGTGCATCGCATCCGCAGCACGTTCGCGCTCGCGCTCCTGGGCCTCGAAATGCTCCATGAACGCGCTCACGCGCCTGAGCAGCGTCTCACGGGGTGGTGGCGCGCTGCTGGCTGCCGCTCGCTCTGCATGTGCGGATGGCAGCTCGATCGGCTTCTTGGGTGCCAGCGCGCGTTTGAGAGCAGCTGGGTCGTCGAACACGAGGTGCGCCGAACGGTGGTCGACCGCTTCATCGTGGAGATGGACGGTGGGGCGCGTGCCCTTACGATCAAACGCAGCAGCGAGCGCGTCGGCGGAGCAGTGCAGCGGAACATTGAGCACGAAGAGCGTACGTTTGGCAGGTAGCGTGGCGTCGTCGGCGCGCGAAACGTGCTGGCGGGCAAAGAGCTGGCTGAGGGACGCGCGGCCGGCGACGTGTGTTGGGATGATTGTGTACATTTACACGTCGCCTCCGCAATTATGGATACTCGAGCACCATCCCGACGAACATGTAGGTTCCTAGAACTCATACGAACACTACATGTACATGTATCCTCGATGCCGTCGGATTCACTTCGAGGCGGGTGCGCTGCGCATCTCTGCAACGCATGTGCTCGGAAACGCCTCAGTCGCCGAGGTCTTCCGATGACGACGCGCCACGTAGCAGTCGCCGCTGGCGCGGCACTGGTCGTGGGCTTGCTCGTACTCGCGCGCCGCCGTCGCTCCTCGCGTGCCGCCGCACGCCACCTGCGCATCCTCCGCGGAATCGGTTTCAAGACGCTCACGACTGAGATGGAGGTCGCCGTGCGTCTGGCGGTGCAATGCGGCGAGGCGATGCTTGAGGCAATTGCAGCAGTAGACAGCCAATCTGGGCTCAACCTAAAGGACGGCAAGCATGGAATCGACCCACAGACGGCCACCGATCTCGCCAACGAGCGGCTCGTCATCGACACTCTCAAGCTGATCTTTCCGACACATGCGGTGATCGGCGAGGAGTCGTGCGCCGCAGCCGGCGGCAAGGTGCCGATGGTGGACCCGAGCGTACCGACGTGGATCGTCGACCCGATCGACGGCACGCAGAACTTTTGCACGTCGCTGCCGCTGTCGGTCGTGAGCATCGGCCTGTGCCTTAACGGCGTGCCCGCGCTCGGAGTCATCTACGACCCTTTTCGGGACGAGCTTTTCGTTGGCGTGGCGGCCGAGGGCGCGTACCTCAACGGCGTGCGCATGCGCGCCGATGCGAAGCGCACGGCCTTGGACAAGGCCATGGTGCTCACGGACGTCGGGTACGAGCGCTCGCCGAAGGGCGCCCGGCGGCTCGCCGCATGCCACGAGGCTCTTCTGCTCGCGAACACGTTCGGGGTGCGCATCGTAGGCTCGACAGTGCTCGCGCTCGCGTGGGTGGCCGCCGGTCGCGCGAGCGCCTTCTACGTGGGCCTGCACAAGAAGGACGTGCCGAAGGCCTGGGACTGGTGTGCGGCCAAGGCCATCGGCGACGCGAGTGGTGTCGTCTTCCTCCGGGCCGAAAATGATATTCCTTTCGACTTGACCTCGCCGTCGGTGTGTGCCGCCGGCTCCGAGGCGCTCGCGAAGACACTGCGTCGCACCCTGTGCCAGGCCACCGTCGTACTGAAGGACTGAGGGGCTCGCGGCGTCCGCTAAATGAGGCACCGTGTGACCATCGCGATCGACTTTTGGAGACCGATGTCTGGGGCCAACAGAGAGCCCACCCGCACGTGCCTTCGCCGAAGGAGAAGGGTATGGGCCAGCGGCACCCTTGGCTTTCGCCGCGAGCTCGTGGTGGCGCGCGGTGCAGACAGGATGTAGGCCACTGCGTACTGGGTGTAGGAGTCCTACTGTATGTAGGCTACTGGGTGTAGGCTACTCCTACTGGAGCGCGCGCGGCATACCGTATGAAGGGGGCCCCTCAGCGGCTCGCGACAGCCGACATCGAACCCGCGGCCCAGTCGATGTATATTTGACGTTCCGGGCGGCGCGCGGCCCAGTAAGTTATTAATATATTAAAGCGGCCGTTTTTGCCAATGTGGTTTTTGCTTGCCTGCTTAGTTTTTGCGGACACGGGCGAACCGGGCACGACGCACGTCGTTCCCGTAATCCCCGACCCGGTCGCCCCGGGCACGCGCCCCGCGCGGGGGTGGCGACCCGCTCCGTCGTTTGTACGTTTCGTGCGCGTCCGAGTGGGCGCGGCGGAGGCGTCGCCCGTCGTACGATCGCCGCCCGCGGAGCCGGCGCTCCGGTCCGGGGCGCGCGCGGCGCCGACGCTGGGTGAAGCGCGCGATGGCCTGTCGGACCACGGTCGGCCGCGGTGTACCCGCGACAGACCTGTCCGGGGGCGGGGCGAGAGCGGCGCGGCGAGACGCCGCCGCGCGTCGCGTGCTTTTTCGTTTTGGTGACGCTTATGAGTTATGTGGAGAGCGGCGACGCGAGACGTGTTCTCCTGCCATTCGCCGACGGGATCGGATTCGCACCGCGGGGCGACCGCGCACCGGACGGCCGCCCCACGGCCACCGCGGCCGCGCCCGCCGACCGCCGCCGATTCTTACACGTTCGAATGGGAATGTGGACGTGTGCGGCAGAGCGTCACCTTCGCGCATCGTTACACTCTAGCTTGCGCGCGGTACAACCTATTTCACGCCCACACGAAGTGGGCCCGACAAAACCGAATCGGCCGTTGGGCGGTACAGTTCTAATTCAAGCTCGACCGGGGTGACTGTGCCGGGTGATCTCTCTCGCGATTCGATTCGAGCTGAACTCCCATCGGCGGCTCAGAAGGTGACGTCCTTGAACTCGGCGCGCTGCCAGGCCTTGTGGGTGAGGAGCCCCTTTAGTAGCTGCTGCCCGCGGAGCGTCGACGTGAGAGGCAGGTGGCCTTTGGGTGCCTTGTCCACGTCATAGATGAATTCGTCGTTTTTCGCCTCGGGCAGCCAGCGCACGAGCGTGCCGTCGGCTTTCTTCCAGCCTATCCGCTCGAAGAAGGTCTCGAAGTTTCGGTTAACCTTCTTCGACATATACGCCTGCGCCTGCACCGCATAGCCAAACTTGCCACCGCTGTAGGCCTGCCAGAGGCGCTCGATGGTCGCCATGTCCTCAACGGGAAGGTTTGGCACCTCGGTGAAGTAGACGTAGCCGCGATCGACAGCCTTATCACCCGCGAGCGTGATGAGCGCGTCGCGCGTCAGCTGATCCGCCTCGCGGAACTCGCCTGCCTGCAGTGCCGTGAGTAGTGGCACATAGTCGAACCCGCATGTCGTCTCGATCTTCGGACGCTCAACCATGGGCGCCTCCGGCGCCTCCGGCGCCTCCGGCGCCTCCGGCGCCTCCGTCGCGCACAGGGCGGGACGGGTGCGTAGCGGCACAGTGGCCACACGACCCACCTGACCCGGTGCGAACGCGAGCGAGAGCATTGCGGCGACGGCGACGACGCTCATTATTAAAGTGACTTCCAGGTGGAGATGTCTGCTCGGCAGTCCGATTGATCAACGAGAGTTCCCTATCCATATTAATACGATCGGCTACGCGTGTGTCAATGTAGAAGAGTGTATGGGGGGATAGGCCTCAGAGCCGTTCGGTGTTTAAAATGAACCGACGGCCGAGCCACCGCCGGACGAAGATGTGCACGAGTTCATGGGGCCCCCCATATGAAAAATGGTGGAGCGTGCACTTGCACTCGTGCTCGTCTCGTGCGGCCTCTGTGGCGCTGCGCTTCGCGTCCAAGTTGCGGCGTATGATGAGAAGATTGCCATCGATGATATTTGGCTCAACCAAGCCTGTGATTGCTCTGATAATGCGGGCTGGCCATCGGCGCTCACCTGGTCCAAAGTCACAGTGCCCATGAGCCCGCCCCTTATCGCTGAGAACAAGACATTCAAGACGATGGCATATGTCATGAGACGCAATTCAAGCGAGTGCGTGGTGGTGTTCCGCGGCAGTAAGAACACGCTCAACGACCTCGAAGATGCATATTTCTTACCCGTGCCGTTTCCCGATGGTCAGAAAGGTGGAAACTGCTCCGATTGGCACACTGGAAATCAGTGTTTGGTTCACAGCGGATTTCTGGGCGCCTGGTATTCGGTGGCAGAACAGGTGCGCGCTCACCTCAATACGCTCCAATGCAGGACGAGCAGCGGCACGCAGCTCGCGATCACGGGCCACTCGCTCGGGGCGGCGATGGCTGCACTGGCTGCTTATGATCTTCTGAACGATAACGGTGATTGGAAGATCCACCGTGTCTACACGTATGGCCAGCCGCGAGTTGGGAACGAAGCGTTTGCGGCCGCGTTCACACAGCAGCTCACCGATGCAGGCGCGGTGTATTACCGCGTCGTCGACTACCGTGACGCAGTGCCTCACGTGCCACTGCGCAATATGTCACGTCCTTCGCTGGGGGAGGATTGGGCCCACCCGCAGCCCGAGGTATACTACAACCGGACGGCGCTTGGCCACTACGTGATCTGCGACGACGAGCTCGATGTGAGGTGCTCGTATCAGTGGTCGCTGGTGCAGACGCTCGAGCACACGTGCGATCACTGTTCCTATTTAGGGTTGAACCCATGCGACTGCAACGTTACGGAGCCGCATTGCCAGGACCCAAAGCCTCCTTGATGTGAGTTGGACCACGGGGGACATCCAGCACTTTCCAAAGCAAGGGTCCGACATGGGTTGCGTTTTTCCTAATTGATGAATGTGCGACGCCCGTGGGCCGCGCGCGCCGCGCGGCCGCGGGCGCGGCGCCAGGTGCGGCGCCGACTCTGGGCTATTTGTCAAGACTCCTTGGGGCTTCGGCAGTTGTTTGAGAAAAACTTGACATGCTAGAACACGCACGGCGGAGAGATTTGCGACTAGACTCGCGGACAGGCCGTCACGCCGCGGACGGTTTCGAGGACGTCCTCGCCAGTTTTTAATGCACCTCGCACTATCTTGCAGGCGATGACGTAGGTATGCTGTATGCGCCCAGTGCCATTCTACTCGAATTGGAGCCGCTGCTCGTAAAAGTCGACGAGGAGGAGCGGGGCCTCGTTCCGCAACTTCTCGTTCGGGAGCAGCACGTGCCCTCCAGCGGCGGTGAGCACCTCGAAGACCAGTGGAGCCCCTGATCCCTCGGGCCTCCGCAGCCGCACGATGCGCTGCCACGTGTCGCTCGCGCTCGACGCTGGCGGCCCTTCGGCACCCGTAGGCGGGCTCGCCAGCTCCCCGACCGGACCGTCACGCTCGTCATGTTTGCGCTTGCTGGCCGCCGCGCCGGCGCCGTCCTCGTCCTCGATGGCAGCCGCACCATCAGCGCTCGACGCGCCCGGACCCGGAGCTGCGGTTGCCCCCTCCTCGCCGTCGTCGTCGCCATCGCCGCTGGCGGCGACTGAGCTGCCGAACTGCATGCGCCGCTGCTTTTCCTCGAATTGCTGCAGCAGTTCAGGGCAAGCGAGGTGAGCACGAGGCTCCCACGTCATATTGAGCTCATCGGCCTCCTCGCCATCGTCGTCGCCGGCCGCGTCCTTCCACTTGACCAGGTACTCAATGTTACCCTTGTCATCCGTGCGTGAGTCGAGGATGTCCTCGACCTCGAACTCCTCGTCCTCCTCATCCTCGCGCTCGTCTGCCTCCGCCGAGGCGCGCAGCATGTCCTCGTACCGCGCCTTCACCGCCTGCGCCTGGTCCTTGCGCAAGCCCAACGAATTTGCGATGCGCATCCACTGCCCGTACTTTTCGATCTTCTCGTACCCGCCACTCCGCGCGACAATCTCGCCGATGGCCTCATCGCGCACCATGATCACGTTGGCTCGCATGTGCGTTCACGTTGTGGAACAACTTGTGGAACCTCGCGCTACCTCGAGCGCCCGCGAAACTCATCAAAAGCGACCGCGTTTGTCGGTGAAATGAAACCATTTTTTCGTGTCACCTTCCGCCAAACTTGACATGTTTGGGATGTTCATGACGTGCAAACCGATTGCACTCGAGGTGCAGATATCTTCGTTCTGGATCGAAGGTTCATCGAGCGTTTTCGCGCGGGCGCTCGCCGAGGCCGACACGAGGCTCTGCTGGCGGAAAATGCCTATGTCGTCGCTGGCGTGGGGCGACACATTCAAGAATTTTCTCAATGAGGTGGGGGCAGGTGAGGCGGAGGATGTGCTGAAGGAGTTCGGCATCGTGAGCGTGGACGATCTTGTGAGGCGGAGCATGGACGATCTGCCGCTGTCGGAGGAGCTGCAGAAGCGACTGTCACTCGGCATATCCATTGAATCGCACCGACGGGCCTTGAGAGAGCGTGCGCGACGCCATGCTGCGGACTCAACGAGCCCCACCAACAGTCCGCAGCCGGTACCAGAGTCACCAGCCAGCCACCATTTGCATCCGGTGGGCAGTCCATCGATGGTGCTTCATACTTCCATGGAAGATTCCTTCGAGGAGCAGCTGGCCGCGCTCAGGGAGGCGAAGGAGGCCGGCGATATCTCCATCCTCGAGTACGCAACGGCGCTCGCGCAGCTGCGGCGGAGGCAGCAGATGGCGCTCGCAAGAGTGCTTGATTTTGGCGATGCGGAGATGGAGGAGATTGCGGACGCTGAGCCTCCGAAACCTAAGGAGTCTCACCGTTCAGGGCTGGCGTGGGGCGACATTTTCAGGAATTTTCTCCATGGGGCCGGGGCTGCTGAGGCAGAGGGCGTGCTCAAGGAGTGCGGGATCGTGAGCGTCGACGATCTGGTGGAGATCAACGACGAGCAGTTGGCGAGTCTGCCACTGTCTGAGAAGCTTCAGATGCGACTGTCCCTGGGCATTCGCATGGAACAGCTGCGACGAGCATTGGAAAGTCATGCTCGAACTTGCGATGCCGACTCGTTGAGTTCAAGTGACATGCCACCGCCGTCGGCAGAGCCACCCGCCATCGCCCTGCCGGCTGTAGGGCTGAGGTGGGGGGATGCTTTCAAGAATTTTCTCAATGAGGTCGGGGCAGCTGAGGCAGAGGGCGTGCTCAAGGAGTGCGGGATCGTGAGCGTCGACGATCTGGTGGAGATCAAGCTGTGGCAGCTGGCGACTTTGCCTCTGTCTGAGGTGCTTCAGAAGCGTCTGTCCCTGGGCATCTCGATTGAACAGTTACGACGGGCCCTCGTCGAGCATGTGCACTCGACGAGCACCTGTGAGATGCCACCGCCACCACCAC
>Ga0209550_10004477_pt1 | contig 13242 bp, 18 predicted proteins | sample LauGreSuBDMM15SN_2_FD_187567 | JGI IMG/M metagenome (GOLD analysis project Ga0209550, IMG submission 187567) | Freshwater lake microbial communities from Lake Michigan, USA - Su13.BD.MM15.SN (SPAdes) (version 5) | ecosystem: Environmental > Aquatic > Freshwater > Lake | place: Lake Michigan... | reverse complement strand
TGTTGCTTACTCTATGCTTAGTTATTATACTGCTTGGCTTAAGTCCTATTATCCTCTTGAATTCATGTTTTCAATTCTTAAAAACGAAAATGATAAAGACGCAAGAACAGAATATTTAATTGAGTCTAAAAGACTTGGCCTTAAGGTTCTGCTACCACACATTAATGAGTCAGACCTATACTTTTCATTACAGAAAGATTCAATTCGTTTCGGACTTACAGATATAAAGTATATATCAGATAATATTGCAAACAAGATTATAGAAAAGAGACCGTTTAAAGATTATGATCAGTTTATCAGAGAGTCTTCTACAAAAGGTAGCGGCATCAATAGCCGTGCTGTTAGTGCTCTCAACGCTATTGGTGGTGCGGCATTTAAAGACAATCCACGACAAGGCAATGAAAAAGATAACTACTACGAATACTTAGGCATTCCAACTTTTAATCTAGAAGGAATTCCTCCAAGAGTAAAAGCTCAAGCAAGACCGATTGAAGATTTTGATGATCTTGGGTCGTTTGTTATGTTTGGAATGGTTAAAGGAATTAAAAGAGGCTCAGGTTGGGCCAGAGTAGAGCTTGTAGATGAAACAGGATCAATTGGTCTATTCCATAATGAGCAGACACAAATTGAAGTTGGGCAAATGTACTTTATTCTAGTTGGAGATAACAGAATTGCTAGATACATAAAGGTGTCAGACATTGACCCATCTTCTAATGACATGTTTGTTGATTACCTTTATCGAAAAGAATACGACTTGGATGAAGATGAGTATATGGTTGTTAACTTTACTCCATATACTACAAAGGCTGGCAAGACAATGAGTCACATAGTTTTGTCAAATAGAAATAAAGAGTTAACTAGAGCTATTGCTTTCCCAACCATGTATAAGATGACACTTGCAAAAATGCGTGAGGGAATGAAATGTAAGGTTGTTCTGTCAAAATTAGATGACGGAACTTTAAATGTAAAGGAAATAAAATGAGTGATGTAAAGATTGAAGATGTTTATGCTCAGCTAAATATTACCAAGATCTTAGTGGCAACAATTCAAAGTCTTGGTGAGATAACTTTGCCAGTTACAGATTTTTTAAACGCAACTAATGAAGATAAAGAATTACAGGTAGACTATAACCAGGCTGACAACACATTTACCTTTAAGCTAAAACAAAAAGATTAATATTTTTAGGCTTCACATCCGCCTGTTTAAATGGTATACTAATAGAGAGAAGAAAGAATAAATATGACTATTTCACTAGAAGACATAATGGCAAAGCTAGACCCAAAGACACGTGCACGAGTTCAGTCGGCACAAAATGTAGAAGTACATAAGCAGTTAACTCCAAGCATTGGATTAAATGTTGCCCTAAAGGGCGGTCTTGGCTACGGCAGGCAAGTTCTAGTCTGGGGAAATAAGTCTGCTGGCAAGTCTTCCTTTTGCTTACAGATGATAGCCTTGGCCCAACAAGAAGGAAAGACATGCGCTTGGATTGATGCGGAGGCATCTTATGATCAAAAATGGGCGGAGCAGCTTGGAGTAGATTCATCTTCTCTTATTTATTCACAAGCTAAAACCGTAAATGATATGGTAGATGTTGGCGTTAAGCTTATGGAAGCAGGGGTTGATGTTATTGTGGTTGACTCTATATCAGCTTTACTCCCAGGCATATATTTTGAAAAAGATGGAAATGAAATGAAAGATTTGCAAGACACTAAGCAAATCGGAGCAGAAGCAAAGGATATGACTCATGCAGTCAAAATGTTAAACTATGCAAACAAAAATACACTATTGGTTCTCATCTCACAGCAAAGAAATCAATTTGGATCTATGCATGCCTCCCATATCCCGACAGGAGGAATGGCAGTTAAGTTCTTTTCTTCCACAGTCATTAAGTTATGGTCTTCAGAAGCTGAAGCTAATGCGATTAAAGCGGGCGTTGCGGTTGGTGACAAAATCATTGAACAAAGAGTTGGCAGACCAGTCAATTGGATTATTGATTACAACAAGCTCGGCCCCCCTAATCTTTCAGGACAATACGACTTCTACTACCAAGGAGAATCTCTAGGCGTTGATCGAATTGGAGAGACCCTAGACGTTGCAGAGATGTACGGATTAATTGAAAAAGGTGGAGCATGGTATACAATTAATGGTGAGCGTTTTCAGGGAAGGGCAAAAGCAGTGGCCTATCTCCGTGAAAATCCAGAAGTTTCTGGCGCTCTGATTGAGGAAATTAATGCCAAATCTTAATGAGTTTATTAATAGCCCACGAGTTATTAGTAAAAAAAATTTAGAGTCTATCCATGGCGTTAAGCCGTGCTCTAAGTGTGACAAGGATGCAGAAGAAGCTTTCTGGGACCCAGACACTATGGTTCTTGCATGGGAATGTCCAGACGGGCATGCTAATGAAGTAAAGGTGGGCTAGAATGTCATACAAAGATATAGAAAAGATAGTGGTTGCCCCACAAATAGTTGTATACAAAAACATATTTAAGCACAGCCAAGAATTAATAGACTTGGTGGAAGAAGACAGAGAAGACTCAGTGCTTGACCCATGGAGAGAATGGTATCACCAAGGCAAAAGAAAAGGAATGTTTTTTAATGGCAAAGTAGATTTAAGTTCTGGTAGCGATTTAGCCATTAAAGAAAAACAGTACCTAAAAGAAATCTACGACATAACTAGTTTTATTAATGAAGATTACTTTAATGATTTTAAAGATATCGGTATATGGCCAAATTTTATTTTAGACTGGGATAAACTAGATACTATAGAAGATGAAATATACATAGACTACTTTAAATATGAGTACGAAAAGCAAAAAGAAATTATTAGAGCTGAGGGCCAGCCATTGATGGATTACCACATTGATGAGTTGCCAATACCAAATGAAATTAAACTCAGAAGACATGTTGCAACAATTAACTTTTATTTAAATGATAATTATTCTGGCGGAGACATATGCGTATATGATGATGTTTCTAAAAAAAGTTATAGGTACAAGCCTATGCCAGGAGATGCAGTCATAATGCCCTCAACAGAACCATTCTACCATGCAGTAAAACAATATTTTAATGGAGATAGATATTTTGCAAGAACTTTTCTAGATTATGTTTCTAATAAGAACATACCCTGGGAAAGCAAATATATAGTGGCCAACTATAATGACTTTAATATGTCAGAGTCCGATTATGTAGGTAAAGATTTGCAGATAATAAAAATAGATGCAAATGAAATTATTGTAGGAAAGGATCCTGATAGTGTCTGAAAGAGCAGAAGTGAAAAGAGATGGCGCAAAGGCTCAAAAAAATTCTGGAAGAGGAGACTATCAAAAAGGTGATGCACAGTGGAATCAGTTTTTAGTTGATTATAAAGAAGCTGGATCAATATTTACTCTCAATAAAGATGTATGGGCAAAAATATGTACAGATACATTTAAGGTTAATAGAGACATGCACCCAGCTCTAAAAATAATTATAGGGAAAGAAAGCAAGGTCAGGCTTGGTATAATAGAGTGGGCAGTTTTAGAAGAATTAATAGAATTTTGGGAGAACAATAATGTATAAACTAGATGTATATATTGATAATAAAGAGGCGCCATCTGCAAAGATAAGACCGCTTGTAATGCAAAGAGAGTGGATGCACGACACTACTTATAATTGTGATCCAGTCGGAATGGCTAACACCCTTGGATACGGTATTTACTTTGACGAAGACATTTCATTTATATGGAATGGAGTTAGGGCTGATCCAGCAACTGCTATAACTGGAGGAGAACACATCTGGGTTGGCAGAGGAGAAGGAACTGTAAGCTTTATAACTAATCTGCTCTTTAGAACAGATGAAAATACAAGCGTTTTAACTATGCCCGTACCAAATGAAAAAATAGATGGAGCACAAGTTGTAAGCACAGTATTATCAACTTCTGTTTTTACTGGAACCTTTTCTGTGGTGTGGAAGCTAGATACACCAAACAAAGAATATTTTGTGCCAGCTGGAACAAACATTGCATGTATACTACCAATCTCATTAGGAGCCATACAAGATTCTGTTGTTACTATTAAGAATACGCCTGCTACTTTTAAAAGAATACATGACAATGTAGACTACATAACTTACCTAAAGGGTTTAAATGCAAAGGGCATTAGGCCAAGAATGTATAAAAAAGCTGTTGATCACTTGGGTAATATAATTGGTAAGCATGAAGTAGCAAAAATTAAACTGCACGTAAATTATGAAAAGGACAATGAAGATGGAAGATAAGAATACTCTAGAGTTAATTAGTGACATTACAGAATTTAACGATCTTCACGAGTTCATGAAAGATGAGCATCTGGATAAAGCGTTAGCTATTGTGGTAAAAATATTAATGAATCCAGACGTACCATCTGCAAAAGCTCCTCATTTAATTATGGAGTTGCAGGCGATGTCTACTAAATTTGCCGTGCTCGCATCAGTTTACTCCACTATTGCAAAAGATAAAGCTGGCACAGAAAATAATAATAAGAAAAATATTTACTATTCAGTTAAAGAGTCCATAGACAAACTCGTAGATGCACTTAAGTATGTAGTTAGGTACAATTCATAATGATAAAAGATATCCTGCTTTCAACATTTACTGGTGCAATTCTAGGAGGTATCTTTGCAGCTTTCAAGCTACCAGTTCCAGCCCCACCGTATTTCCCTGCAGTAATGGGAATTGTTGGTATTTGGCTAGGCGCAGCATTGGTATTTAGGTTCACTAATGGCTAGAGATATTGTAAAAAACCTTAAGTTTAAAAAACATACTGGCAACTTCTTTGATCCAGAAAAATTTGCACAGCTGCTTGATGAATCTTACAGAAATACAAAGCGTCCTGACGGTGATACTACAAAAAAATCATTCAGCCCAAGCTCATTAGGGTATGGCCATGGCACATGCCCAAGATATTGGTACATGGCATTTACTGGTGCAGTTTTTATTGATGACAATGATGCTGTTGCAGTAGCAAATATGGCTCAAGGAACTCAGGCACATGAAAGACTTCAAAATCTTATAAAGACAATGCCAGAATGGAGAGCAGAAGAAGAGGAGATTATAAATGAGTATCCTCCTATTCGTGGCTTCATAGATTTGATTATGGAGTATGATGGTGAAACTGTAATTGGTGAAATTAAAACCGCCAAGCAAGAAGTATGGGATACAAGGCAGGCAGAGATGAAGTCATCCCCCAACCATATGCTGCAGCTGCTTACATATATGAAGCTCAAGAATGCTAAAGAGGGATTCTTTTTGTATGAAAATAAAAATACACAAGAGGTATTAATTATTCCTATATCAATGAACGATAAGAATAAGGCAATTATTGAAGATGCTTTTCAATGGATGAGAGACGTATGGGATAACTTCAAAGAAGGAGATCTGCCAAAGCGTCCAGAAAATGCAACAAAATACAAACTACCTTGCACCTATTGTCCAGTAAAAAAAGAGTGTTGGGCAAAGGGTTCTAATCCTGGAACAGTTGAGATTGATCTGATGAAGGTTTCTAAATAATGATATGCCTAAATGTAGAGTGTGGCATAGATTTTGAGTCTAAAACACATAATCAAAAGTACTGTTCTGACGAGTGTTGCAGAGTGGCAACCAATAAAAGAATAATGGAAAAGTATTACGAAAAAAAAGCTATTAAAAATGGCGCACCAAGAAAATGCAAAGGATGCCCAGGACTATTAAGTAGATATAATACAGATCTATATTGCGCTAAATGCATGAAGTCTAATGCGTCAAAAAATAAAAAAGACTTGATGGGTATACTAGATGACATTGGCTAGTCTTATAAAAACAAAAGCAAGCAGAGTGCTAGGTATAGATGCATCTACAAACTCCGTGGCATTTTGTCTAATGGAAAACGATGTGCCATTAAAGTGGGGTAAATTTAATATTGTAGGAAACAATATTTATGAAAAAATATATGACGCTAAAGTAAAAACATCAGCAATGCTAGATGAACTTAAAGCTGACTATATAGTTGTAGAAGGAGCAGTTCTAGTAAGATCAGCAGATGCTGTAATTAAACTATCATATGTTTATGGAGTTGTTATTGCTGAATTAATGTCCACTGGAGCTGAGGTTATAACCATATCTCCAACTGCATGGCAGGCGTACATTGGGAACAAGAACCCAACCAAAGAAGAAAAGGCGGGTATTAGAATAAAGAACCCAGGATATGCAGACTCATGGTATAAGAATCAGCTAAGAAATATGAGAAAGCAAAGAACAGCAGACTACTTTAATAAAAAATATTCAATATCCTTGGAAGACTTTGACGTTGCGGATGCATTTGGTATTGCACATTATTCAAATCAGGTGCTGACAAAAAGATGAAGTTATATCAAAATAAAGACTGGCTTTATAATAGATATATTATTCAGAAAAAAACAATAGTAGAGATAGCCAACGAATGCTCTGTCTCTCATATGACCATTCAAAGATATATTGATAAGTTTGGTTTAAAGATCAAGCGTTAATTGACTTTTTAGTTGACTAGAAGTATAATAATTTAATGAGCGAAATAGAGCCTTCAGTACACTTCGACAAAATGAATAGAGTTGTTTCTGAATTACTTAAAGGTAATTCGGCCACCCAGATTGCCACAGTCACAGGATTTACTAGAAAAGAAGTCCTTGAATATATTGACGAATGGAAATCTGTCGTACATAACGATACAAATGTTAGAGACCGTGCCAGAGAAGCTTTGATGGGTGCAGATCAGCACTACGATATATTAATAAAAGAGGCCTGGAAAACTGTAGAGGATGCGGATACACAGGGGCAGCTTAACGTAAAATCTGGAACACTTAAACTAATTGCAGATATAGAGTCTAAAAGAATTGCAATGCTTCAGGCGGTAGGAGTCCTTGAAAACAATGAGATTGCATCCCAGATACTAGAGAATGAAAGAAAGCAAGAGATGCTTGTTGGAATATTAAAAGAAGTAACTTCAACCTGCAATCACTGCAAGGTGGAAGTTGCAAAAAGGCTTTCTCAAATTACTGGTCTAGTTGAGCCAATAATAATTTCTCAGGAGGCATCGAATGCTTAACCTCGAAAAAGCAATTACTGTAGGTCAAGATGTATACGCTTATCCTAATTTTATAACTCCAGAAGAATGTAAAGCAATAGTCGACCTTATTGAATTAATACCTGAAAGTGAATGGAAAAAAATCCTTAATGAAGGAGGATTTGGATACGAGATATCTTTTAACGATATACCGCAGATAGAAGAAATCAATAATCGTCTTAGGTCGATCTTAGACCCAGACGTTTATTTGAATAGCTCAGTTTACCCAACTAGGATGCAGCGTGGTTTAACTGGCACACACCATTCAGATGACTTTGATTTTTTAAGCGTGATAGAGGCTAGCAAAAATTTAAAAGATGGAGAAGACTTTAGGCTTGTAGAAAATAATATTGCTGGATTAATTATGTACTTCAATGATTTTGAAGGCGGAGAGCTTTATTACTCTAATCAAGGTATAACATACGCTCCAAAGGCTGGCGACCTACTTATACATAGCTCTAGTGTGCATTGTAAGCATCAGGTGCAAGAAGTGAAGAGTGATGTTAGATACTCACACTCAGGAAACCTATTTAAGTTCATCAAAGTCCCAAAGGACTTCAAGCATGGCGTTTGATTTTTCTGAATTTATAGAGATACTAGATGGGGATGAATTTGAAGAAAAGCCAGTAGACCTGCAAACTTTTGTAACTAGCCCAGACTATCTTGGGCTTCCCCCACTTTCAGAAAATCAGTATACCCTAATTGCAAGAAGCTCTCAGATATACAAAGAGTCTACATTAATAAAGCTATATGGCGAAGATCTTGGCAAAAAAATGTTTAAACAGACTTGCGTTGAAGTTATAGCTCAATTAGGAAAAGGGTCTGGAAAAGATTATTCTTCAACGATTGCTGTAGCCTACATAGTTTACTTGTTGCTATGCCTTAAAGATCCCGCAGCATATTACGGAAAGCCCCCAAGAGATGCTATTGATATTTTGAACATTGCTATAAATGCTCAGCAGGCAAATAACGTTTTCTTTAAAGGCTTTAAGATGAGAATTGAAGTCTCACCTTGGTTTGCTGGTAAGTATACAGATAAGGCATCAGAAATTAAATTTGATAAATCTATTACAGTACACTCTGGACACTCAGAAAGAGAAGCCTGGGAAGGTTATAACGTTTTAGTAGTTATCCTTGATGAAATTTCTGGATTTGCAACAGAAAATACAAGTGGACATGACCAAGCTAAAACGGCTGACGCCATATATGACATGTACCGTGCATCAGTAGACTCTCGTTTTCCAGACTTCGGAAAGGTTATACTACTTTCATTCCCACGCTTTAAGAATGATCCGATACAAAAATTTTATCAGTCTGTAATAGCAGAAAAAGAAACAATTATTAGAACAGAAATATTAAAGTTAGACCAAGATTTACCAGATGGTACTGCAGGCAATGAGTTTGAAGTTGCATGGGAAGAAGACCATATTATTTCTTATGTGTACCCAAGAGTGTTTGCTTTAAAAAGACCGACATGGGAAGTAAACCCTACAAAAAAGATAACAGATTTTACAGTAGCTTTTCACAAAAATCCAACAGATGCTCTCGGCAGATTTGCCTGTATGCCATCAGACGCAGTTGATGCTTTCTTTAAGTCTAGAGAAAAAATTGAAAAAGCTTTTAGCAAAGCACATTTAGCCGTGGATAATTTTGGAAGACTAGAAGAGTGGTTTAAGCCAGAGTTAGACAAAGATTATTTTATACACGTAGACTTAGCGCAGAAGCATGACCACTGTGCTGTAGCCATGGGGCATGTAAACAGGTGGGTTGATGTAAAAGTCACAGACACATACTCACAACCTGCACCAATTGTAGAAATAGATGCAGTAAGATTTTGGACTCCAACCCCAGATAAATCAGTGGACTTTACAGAGGTCAAGGACTACATTTTGTCTTTAAGGACAAGGGGATTTAATATTAAGATGTGTACATTTGACAGGTGGAACTCTCATGATATGATGCAGCAACTCAAACAATACGGTATAAATACAGAAATTCTATCTGTTGCTAAAAAGCACTATGACGATATGGCTATGGTAGTATTAGAAGAAAGATTGTCTGGCCCGCATATCCCTTTGCTTATAGATGAATTGCTTCAGCTAAGAATAATGAGAGATAAGGTAGACCACCCACGTAAGGGGTCAAAAGACCTTGCAGATGCCGTATGTGGTGCAGTGTATAATTCAATAAGCAGAAGCAGAATGAGAAGAGATGAAGAGATTAAGATTCATGACTACGAGTCTATGAGCTATGACAATGATTTTGGAAATAGTGATGGCGAAATAGAGTATGTTCAAAACATGATCAGGGCCCCAAGGATGCCAGAAACTTTAGCAAGATCAATAGAAAATATGGAGATAATATGAGCGAGTATCAAGAAAGAGCAAAAGAGTGTAAGTGCTGCACAAAGCATGTTCCGCTTCCAGCCACATTGAAAAGATACAATGGGTTAACATTGTGTCCAACGACATACTATAATGTTGTTGAATATAAAAGGATATGGGATTCTTATGGCTCAAGACCGATGGGAGCTATAAGAAAACATTTTTCTGAATATGTACAGCAGATAGTTGAGGCAGAAATCAATGACAAAGAATAAACTAGATTTTTTTGAAAATCCTGACAATTGGCTTGAAGCACATCCTGGACTTAATTCTTCTTCAAACCTAGGGTTTATGAATTCTAGAATACGTTGGTTCCCAGATGAAGATAGAGACCCCTATAAAGTAAATAAATATGCCTATAGATCAAAAGAGTTTGAAAAGAATGCTGATTTGCTTTACGCTGGCTGCTCAATAACTTATGGAGAAGGGGTAGTTGAACCAGCAATCTGGGGAAATATTATGGCATCAAAATTAAATCTTAAAGCTTTTAATTTAGGAATGCCTGGGGGATCAGTTCATTTTATAGTAAATAATTTATTTAATTATTTCCAAGAATTTGGAAATCCCAAAAATTTGTTTTGTATATTTCCAGATTTTTTAAGAATGGAAATGTATTCTGATTATAGTCACATGCGCTCTGATTTAGATATTACAAGAGACAAAGAACTATCTGGGTATCAAAACTATCACCTATTATTATTTCCAAATAATCCGTACGCAAAAATATCAAAGCAGCCACATGTTGCGAGTGAGGTTATACCTAAAGAGCTTGCTCTCTCACTGTCTATACAGCACATAAAATATCTAGAAATGTATTGCGCTGAAGCAGGAATTAATTTTTTGTGGGGAACATGGCATGAAGATCAAGAGAATTATATTATAAAAAATAATTTATTCTCTAAAAATTTTGTAGACTTAAAAAATAATCTATGGCATAAAGAAAGCAAGGATTCTAAAAAATCTTTAGTTCATAAAAGTGTTGAGGATAGGTATGCCTGCCGTAAAGATCCACAGGAATGTAAAAACTTAGAAACATGCCACGAAACTGAAAAAAGTATATATGGCAAAAACTTTGATTTAGCTTTTGATACAGACCTTGAAGATTTTGACTCAATGCCTGGACATGTTGGGGCACACACACATATTCATTGGGCAGAAGAATTTATTAAAAAAATTGGTACACTTAAACAAGAAAAGGATGTGGTTTAAAGGTAAACTATGAATAAAATATTAGTTGTTAGGTATTACCTATACAAGATTTTCCGTAAAAGAAAAAAGAAGGATCCGAATGAGAATAGGTATATATACTAATGTCACTTATACTAGGAATTAATGAAACATCTCATGACGCATCAGTATCTTTAATTAAAGATGGCGAGATATTATTTGCTGGTCATGCAGAAAGATATAGCAAAAAGAAAAACGACTGGTATGTCAATGATTCCTTGATTCAGGACGCTTTGTCATACGGGGTACCTGATCATATAGCCTACTACGAGAAACCGCTTCTAAAGGCCTCTAGGCTATTTATAAGGGGTGGTGCTGGAGACTGGAAGCCAAAGTTTAATATACCAGGAGTCCCTAGAAAATCTTTTGGACACCATTACTCCCATGCATGTGCAGGCTATTATACTAGTTCTTTTAATGATGCCGCTATCGTAGTTCTTGACGCAATAGGCGAATACAACACTTCAACTATTTGGGTGGGAGAAGGAGAAAAAATTAGCCTTAAGTATAAACAAAATTATCCAGTAAGCTTTGGGCTATTCTATTCGGCATTTACAAAATTAATAGGTCTTATGCCAAACCAGGAAGAATATATCATGATGGGAATGGCTGCTTATGGTGACTGGAAGCGTTATTATAAAGAGGTTGACGAATACTTTCCTTCATACGATAAACAAAAATATAACTTTCATCAGGGAATTAATGACTGGGGAATAATAATTACAGAGCAAGATAGATTCGATATTGCAGCAGCAGTTCAAGTGGTATACGAGCAAAGGCTAAATCAATTTATGCGTATGGCAAAATCTATAACTGGTAAAAATAATTTAGTATTTATGGGTGGGTGTGCATTGAACTCTTCTGCAAATACATTGCTATGGAATATTTTTGATATGATTTGGATTATGCCAAATCCAGGAGATGCTGGAAGCTCACTGGGTGCAGCAGCAGCATTATATGGAAAACATTTAGAATGGAAGGGCCCTTACCTAGGGCATGATATGGGAGGGAAGTATCCAGTACAAGAAATTGTTGATGGGATACTAAAGGATGGCATTGTTGCTGTAGCATCAGGAAGAGCTGAGTATGGACCAAGAGCATTAGGGAATAGAAGTATTTTAGCTGACCCAAGAGATCCATTAATTAAAGACAAGGTTAATTTAATTAAACAAAGAGAATTATTTAGACCGTTTGCTCCAGTGGTTATGGCAGAGCATGCATCTAAATGGTTTGACATGGACTTTGAAAGCCCTTACATGCAATACACAGTAAAGTGTTTGCAGCCAGACAAGATCCCATCTGTTGTGCATGAGGATGGGACATCAAGAGTTCAGACAGTAACAATTAAGGAGCACAGGGGACTGTATATGGCATTAAATAAATTTTACTTACAAACTGGAGTTCCTATATTTTTAAATACTAGCTTAAATATAAAAGGTCAACCTCTTTTAAATGACGAGCAAGACGCTATTGACTGGCAGGCTCATTACAAGTATAATATAGTAATGAGTCCCAATAGCTCAGTTGGTTAGAGCCCCGAACTCATAATTCGGTAGTCGTAGGTTCAAGTCCTACTTGGGACACTAAGCCTTTGTAGCTCAGTGGATAGAGCAGCAGGTTTCTACCCTGCGTGTCGGAGGTTCGATTCCTTTCAGGGGCACCATCTTTTTGATAAGTGCTATAATGTATAAATAGAATAGAAAGAAGAGTCAAATGATTGAATCAGAAATTAATAAACCCCATAAAAACTATTTAGAAGGATGGGAAAATCTTTTATTACAAGATATAAGACTTGCTGGTTATGGAAATTTTAGCGAAGACATTATCCCAATTGAATACTTTAAAAATGATCTTGGGTATAGAAGCCAACCATTTGAAAATAAAGCCGACATTTTGTTTTTAGGAGATTCATTTACTAGGGGAGACGGCTTACCAATAGAAAAAGTTTATACACACATGCTGTCAGAAAAATTAAATCTTAGTTTTTCTTGTCTGGCAACTGGTGGGGAATCTGTAGCAATGCAAATAGCTAAATGCTTTTTTTATTTTAAAAAGTATGGCCACCCCCAAAAAATTGTAGCTTTATTTCCAATGCATCGATTTTCATACCCGTATATTTTTGGAGAAATGGAAAATCCTAAAGAAAATATTAAGCAGGCAAAAGTATTTAACTCCCCTGGGGTAGAAGAAAGATATGTATTGACTTCAGATTTATATGAATTTAAAGTAGAGGACTATGCAAAAAGGCCTTATCTGCCAAGACAAGTTATATCTAATCAAATTGCTTTTTTCTATGATAGAATTATGCTAGACATGCTAGAGCAATATTGTGAGTCTAATGGCATTGATTTTATATGGAGCTGCTGGAATCAAGGCTACCAAGCAGCGCTTTACGAGGCAATTGAAGAAAAATATCCTGGGTACCACAAAAATTATTGCTGGATAGAAGCAAATAGCTGGTACTCAAATGGAGAAGTTGTCCTCCCCCTTGGTCAAAAAGAGGTTGATTGCCATTTAGAGTTTAGCGACGATATGTTAT
>Ga0209550_10004473_pt1 | contig 13251 bp, 13 predicted proteins | sample LauGreSuBDMM15SN_2_FD_187567 | JGI IMG/M metagenome (GOLD analysis project Ga0209550, IMG submission 187567) | Freshwater lake microbial communities from Lake Michigan, USA - Su13.BD.MM15.SN (SPAdes) (version 5) | ecosystem: Environmental > Aquatic > Freshwater > Lake | place: Lake Michigan... | reverse complement strand
CCTATGCCACGTGTGCGCCAAGCCTGCGAGAGCATCTTCTGAAATGCTTCAAGTCGATCACCAAAGCCAATGAAATCAGAGTATGCAATTGATGCATCAGAGAGAGATACCACGCGCGAAACTGAGAGCTTTTTAGTATCGCCATTAAAAACTACGAAGGCCCCTGCACCCTTTGATGCAAACCAACGGCGAGATAAAGCGGGCGCACTTGCAATGCCAACTACGACCTCCTGTGTTGCATCAGCTGCGACCTCTACAAGTGCAATTAAACAGGCCCATGTCGGTACTCCACGCATAAAGTTCTTAGTTCCATCGATTGGATCAATGACCCAATAGCGCTTGGCACCAGAAATATCACTACCAAACTCTTCACCTAATAGGCCATCATCGGGGCGATGCTTGGCAAGTGCTTGGCGAATCGCCGTTTCAACTGCGCGATCGGCATCTGTGACAGGTGTGTTATCTGGCTTAGTTGTAACTACTAAATCCAAGGCTTGATATCTTTGCAAGGCGATTGCATCGGCGAGATCGGCCAGTACATGTGCCAGAGCTAAATCATCTTTATAGTTCACTGAATCATTGCTCATAATGCACCAATCTTAATCCTCAACGCCTTGCACAGCTTGATCCTTCACGGCAAGCAAAGAGCGAAGACTGGCTAGGCGAGCACTGCGCTCGGCATCCACAACCCCTCCGGGAGCGGCCCAGGCATCGAGCAAGCATGAGCTCTCAGAGTGTGAGCAGTTAGAGCGACAGTTTGCCGCGACCTGCGATAAATCCGTAAATGCATCCACGATTCGATTGTTATTTATATGGGATAAACCAAAGGCACGAATTCCGGGTGTATCAATAATCCAGCCATCACTATCAACTAACGGGAGTGCAATGGCACTAGATGAAGTGTGGCGTCCGCGACCAGTTGATGCATTTACATCTCCCGTTAAGCGATCTGCCTCTGGTACTAAGGCGTTAATCAGTGTTGATTTTCCAACTCCGGAGTGACCGACTAAAACTGAGATTTTGCCCTGAAGCATCGCGTGCAAGGCCTCTAAATCTCTCTCACGTGATTGACTCTTAATCGCGGTATGTAGAATCTCAACATCTAACTTTGAATACTGCGCTAAAAACTCTGGAACGACTCCGAGATCAGTTTTAGTAACGACTAACTTTGGAGCGATACCTTCAGTAAATGCAGATACTAAAAAGCGATCGATTAAACCCCTTCGTGGCTCTGGGTTTGTTGCAGCAACGACGATTACTAACTGATCGATATTTGCAACGATAGTTCGCTCTACTTGTGCGGCATCATCAACAGTTCTACTGAGTGAGTTACGGCGATTATTAACGGCCACTATGCGCGCCAAACTACCTTCACTTCCACTGATATCTCCCACAATGGAAACGAGATCACCAACAACTACTGATTTCGGTCCTAGTTCGCGCGCACGCATCGCAGTAATTACTAATCCCTCATCGGTAATGCATGTCTGTCGGCCGCGATCAACGGTTGTAACTAAGGCGCTTATCGCCGCGCTATGGCTGGGGCGATCCTTACTTCGTGGACGAGTGCTGCGAGCTGGTCTTATCCGTGCATCGGACTCATCGTATTCGCGTGGACTCATCACTTACCTATTCGCACTCTCATGTAAGAAGCGAGCTCCATAATCCAGGAAAATCTGGCAGCGTTTTACGAGTGGTTGCAATATTTTCAACTTCAATACCAGGCACCATAAGGCCGATTACAGCACCGGCAGTTGCTAATCGATGATCCTCATAGGTATGAAAAACCCCACCATGTAACGGCGCAGGGGTAATGTGCAGCGAGCTTTCATCTTCTTTGACGTCGCCGCCTAAAGCGTTAATTTCACGAGTCAGTGCAGATAAGCGATCGGTTTCATGTAAGCGCAAGTGAGCAATACCCCGAAGATGTGATGGTGAATCTGCAAAGAGCGCTAATGCTGCAATCGATGGCGCGAGCTCACCGACATCATGTAAATCAATATCAATTCCATGAATAACTCCTGTACCCGTGAGAGTTAATCCTTTTTCACTCATTGAAATCTTTGCGCCCATGTCAGAGAGGATCGAGCGGAGTTGATCTCCAGGCTGCGTTGTCTTTATAGGCCAATCTGCAATTGTGATGCTTCCCCCACACAGCATTGCGATTGAGAGAAAGGGCGCAGCATTTGAAAGATCGGGTTCAATTATTAAATCTCGCCCATGCAAGGCACCAGGCTCTACGCTCCAACTTTTGGCTTCACTATCAACGCTAACAACGCCGCCGAAATCGCGGAGCATTTCAACGCTCATTTCGATATGTGGCATCGATGGTAGCGCGCCACCTTTATGTATTACAGTGATTCCATTCTCAAAACTTGCTCCAACTAATAAAAGCGCTGAGAGAAACTGACTAGATGCGCTGGCATCAATTGTTATAACTCCACCAGGGATCCTTCCGTTGGCGTGAAGCTTCAGGGGCAAGCTATAACGCCCCTCATGTTCAACCGAAACTCCGAGCTCCTCAAGGGCTTTAATTACGGGTGCGAGGGGACGTTCATAGGATCGTGGATCACCATCAAATGAAATCTCACCCGTTGCAAGAGCTGCAAGTGGTGGTAAAAAACGCATCACCGTTCCGGCATTTCCAACATCGATTCTTACCGGCCCGCTCATTACCGCCGGCGTAACGGTTAGTTGATACTCGGAAAATCCGCTCTCGGAGGAATCCTCCTCAACGATTCCGATTCCAAGTGCTTGCAATCCATGCACCATGAGCTCGCTATCTCGGGAAATTAACGGACGATGCAGAACTGATGGTGAATCGGCCTGCGCCGCTAAAATCAATGCGCGATTAGTAACTGACTTTGATCCTGGAATAACGACCGAGATATCAACTGGCTTTGCGCCGCGAAAGATCGCGGGCCAGTGGGCGTCGTTTTTATTCATTGCTTAAGTCTATCCTTTCCATATGTGTGGCCGTTATGCGCAATCTGCCGATATGCGAGAACTCATGGAGCAGTTCGAGGTCACTGGCAGCTCTCCAACGCAATCCCTACCGGCGAATTGGAATATCGCTCCAACTAATCCGATCTATATTGTTCGAGCTGATTCACAGAGCCATGAGAGAAATGCCTTAGCCACTCTCTCATGGGGATTAATTGGACCTTGGTTAAGTGAGATCAATGAGGCGAAGGCCTCACAATCACGAGCAATCAATGCTCGTAGCGAATCCATTCACGAGAAGCCAACCTTTCGTGCCGCCTTTAAATCGACACGGTGTTTGATTCCTGCCCAGGGTTATTACGAATGGGCAACGGCCTTAGGAAGATTTGCACCGAAGCAGCCATTTTATATCTCTGCACGAGATGAAAAGCAGTTATCTATTGCCGGAATTTGGAGTAGCTGGCGCGCACCCGGCGGAGTGATAATTGAAAGTGCGTCTATCATCACACAAGAGGCGCAGGGCGAGCTAGCCGAAATCCATAGCCGCATGCCGGTTTTCATGCCGCGTGATCGTTGGAAGCAGTGGCTAGATCCAGAGAACAATGAGATTGAATATCTGCGAACTCTTATGGTCGTCGAATCCCCCGCATCTATTGTTATCGCCCACCCAGTATCTAATGCAGTTAACTCAGTTGCTAGAAATACAAAAGAGTTGACGGCGCGCATCGAATTGGGAGAGCCAGAGACCCTGTTTTAGCGATAGCCTTTTGCTGCGATGACATCAACTGATTTAGTAAAAGAGAGCTCGGCGGATCGTGCTATCCGCTTTGAGCGCGATGCCCTCGTATTCACAAATCAGTTATATGCCGCAGCCCTTCGCTATACAAAGAATCCACATGATGCAAAAGATCTTGTGCAAGATACGTACTTAAAGGCCTTTGCCTCTTTTCATCAATTTGAGCCAGGTACTAATTTAAAGGCGTGGCTATATCGTGTGTTAACTACAACATTTATTAACACATACCGCAAAGATCAAAGACGACCACAGATCTCTGGTGGAGAGATTGAGGATTGGCAGCTAGCAAATGCGGCATCGCATTCGAGTAATCTTGGAAAATCTGCAGAGGTTGAGGCTCTGGAAAATCTCCCCGATAGCGATATCAAGCGTGCCTTACATGAGATTCCAGAAGAGTTTCGTATCGCCGTTTATTTGGCCGACGTTGAAGGCTTTTCTTATAAAGAGATCGCTGTAATAGTTGGGGTCCCTGCTGGCACAGTGATGTCACGTCTGCATCGGGGAAGAAAACAACTGCGTGAGCGGTTAACTGAGTATGCAAAGGATCTTGGCTACTCGGTCAAAACCCCTCAAAGCTCCAAGGCCGCTAAGGCAACTGATGCCACCAAAGAGGAGGATTCATGAGCCAGAACGAAGCGCTGCCATGTAATCAGATCCTTAACTCCTTTGTTCTCTTGCTTGAGGAGGGCGGCGATGTGCCGATGCTGCACAGCATTGAAATTCACTTATCAGAGTGCCCTAACTGCACCGCCGAGCTAGCACATGAGAAGAAGATGCATAGTTTGATTCAAGATGTATTACGCAGAACCTGTTGCGAAGTGGCACCCGAAGAGCTCCATGACTCTATCTATCAGCAGATTCACACTCAGATGAGCGGTGCCTTTACAACGGGAGTAACAACTGAGTTTACGATGACTGAGATTTCAATTGAGATAGATGAGTTTGGTAATGTCGAGCACCGCGAAATTACGATTGAACACACAGAAGAGATTCGCTTTCTTGATAGTTCACACGATGAGAACGAGAAGTAAGCGATGAAACCAGCCGAAGAAATCATTGGCGCCGTTGGATTTTCTGTAATGACAGTGCGCCCTGGTGATACGGCAGTTGCAATGGGTGTCGGAGATCTACCTATTGTTGCCCAATCTCACTTAATAAATCTTATGGAACATGCTGCCGTTATCTCATTGGATGAGCACCTAGAGCCTGGTGAGACAACGATTGCGATAAGTATTGAGATTATCTCACTGAGCCCGGCTGAAATCTCTGCCGAGCTACGTGCAACCTCACGTTGTATTGAGGTTGAAAATAGAGAGTTAACTTTCGAGTGCGAAGTTTATGAGGGTGAGCGACAAGTTGCCGCTGCAATGATAAAAAGAGCGACGGTAGAGCGAGTATCTTTCCTCGCACGTACCGCCGCTCAATCACTTATAAGTTAATTGAAAGATATTACGCCTTCTTTGTTGCCCAGAAAATCTCTGCAATTTCATCGATCTTTGCAAGTAACTTATCGGCAACCGCAACGTCTTGAGTACCCTTTGTGCCGGCAGCGCCAGCAAGCTTCGTTGCATCATTAAACAATGAGTGCAGCTGTGGATATGCCTCAAAGTGTGGTGCCTTAAAGTAATCAGTCCAAAGCACCCATAGATGCTCCTTTACTTGATGTGAGCGCTCTTCTTTGATTGCAACAGATCGTGAACGGAAATCTGCATCGGTATTTGCTGCGTACTTTTCCATGCAGGCCTTTACGGATAGAGCCTCAATCTTTGCTTGGGCTGGATCGTAAACACCACATGGAAGATCACAGTGTGCATATACGGATATCTTTGGTGCAAACATTTTTCTCCCCTTTTAAGCACTTCTTGATGTAATGGAATTACAGTGCTTATGGTGCGAGACTACAGCCCGTGAGCAAATTTGGCACAGTTAGGGTTGAGGGTGCCTCGATGTCACCTACCTATAACGATGGTGATTGGCTCTTTGTCGTATGGATGCAGGAGGCGCCTTTTCAAGCACCCCTTGGAAGCGTTGCAGTTATAGAGCGCGAAGAACGTCCAGGGATCTTTCTAGTCAAACGCGTACAAAAGTTCCATGCTGGAAATTATTGGGTCGAAGGTGATAACAGCGAGAGCACTGATTCGCGCACTTGGGGGTGGATTGCACCCAGTGAAATAGTTGGGCGTGTCTTATTTAGATATCGAAAAAATAAGGGTTAACGAGTAAAGGCTTCGAGCATTAAGGCTTTCTGTTCATCTTCGTGTAGATGATGGTTTCCAGTTGCAGGAGATGCAGTTGCCCTGCGTGAGATGCGCCGCACAATACGATCACCAAATCCATGACCGCCGTGTTGCTCGGATGTTCGAAGTGCAACGTGTGACCAAGGACCTTGGTTAGCGGGCTCATCTTGAACCCATAGCAAGTTGGCATTTGGATGCTTATTAGCCTCTGCGATCATCTCATCGATTGGAAGTGGATATAAAAGCTCTACCCGAACAATCGCTGTTGAACTCTCACCGGTCTTCGCACGCTCTGTAACCAAGTCATGATAAATCTTGCCTGAACAGAAAATAAGGCGCGTTGCATTCGTAACTGAATCATCTGAGATAACGGGACGGAAATATCCACTAGTGAAATCAGTGAGCGCTGAAGCTGCAGCTTTCAAACGCAACATTGATTTTGGAGTAAAGACAACCATTGGTCGACGAGTGGGGTTCTTGGCGTGCCAGCGCAGTAAGTGGAAGTAGGAGGCCGGTGTCGATGGTTGTGCCACGGTCATGTTTTGCTCTGCGCATATCTGTAAAAAGCGCTCAATACGTGCCGATGAGTGATCCGGTCCCTGACCCTCGTAGCCGTGTGGAAGAAGAAGAACTAGAGAGGAACGCTCTCCCCATTTTTGCAGGGCCGATGAGATAAATTCATCGATAATTGTTTGGGCACCATTAGCAAAGTCGCCAAACTGACCCTCCCACAGAACTAAGGCCTCTTCGCGCTCAACGCTGTAGCCATACTCAAAGCCCATCGCCGCGTATTCACTCAGTAGTGAATCGATTACGAAGAAATGGTTCTCATCACTATTGAGTGCACGAAGAGGTGTCCATTCGTTGCCATTTTCTTTATCAATAATCACAGCATGACGGTTACTAAATGTTCCACGACGCGCATCTTGACCGGCCAAGCGAATTGGGTAATCCTCTTTGAGAAGTGATCCAAAGGCGAGCATCTCACCTGTTGACCAGTCGATTGAATTATCATTAAGAGATTCCACACGTTTAGCTAACTGTGGCAATAACTTAGGATGAACGTTAAAGCCTTCAGGAATAGCAGACTGTGTCGCTGCGATTTCGCGGGCAAGGCTCTCACTAATTGAGGTAACAATTTCGTTAGCTTCAGGTGCAATAGGTGCCTTAAAGTTTGGATCTGTATCGGCCTCTAAATTATTTACCGCTGAATACACTGCTTCGAGCTGGCTCTGATAATCACGCGCGACCTCTTCGGCCTGTTCGGGAGTGATGTCACCACGTCCAATGAGGGCCTCAATGTATAGCGTACGAGTTGAGCGCTTAGCATCGATCATCTTGTACATCAGTGGTTGAGTAAAACTTGGTTCGTCGCCTTCGTTGTGTCCGCGACGTCTGTAACACACCATATCGATAACAACATCTTTATTGAACTCTTGTCGGTATGCAAAGGCTAAGCGAGCAACACGTACACATGCTTCGGGATCATCACCATTGACATGGAAAACCGGTGCCTGAATAATTTTTGCAAAATCAGTGGAGTATGTAGATGTACGAGCTGCCTGCGGTGATGTTGTAAAACCAACTTGATTATTAACGACAATATGGATTGTTCCACCTGTGCGATAGCCAGCAAGTTGGGACATCTGTAGGACTTCGGCGTTAACACCCTGTGCTGCAAATGATGCATCACCGTGGAGTAAGACCGGCAGTACAGAGTAAGCGCCTTTGATATTTAACTTATCCTGCTTAGCCCGCACGATGCCCTCGAGTACTGGATTAACTGCCTCAAGGTGAGAGGGATTGGCCGCTAGATAAATCTTCGTAGTTGAACCTGCATGAGAAGTAAAGAGGCCTTCTGTGCCTAAGTGATACTTAACATCTCCAGATCCATGAACTTGATTATCAGCGTAATGGCCTTGGAACTCTTGGAAGATTTGACCATGTGATTTGCCTGCGATATTTGCCAGCACATTTAAGCGCCCGCGGTGTGGCATTCCGATACAGACTTCAACTAAACCCTCATCTGCAGCACTCGATAAAACGGCATCGAGTAATGGAATTACAGATTCGCCGCCTTCGAGTGAGAAGCGCTTTTGACCTACAAACTTTGTTTGCAGGAAAGTCTCAAAGGCTTCGGCGCTGTTGAGCTTACCTAAAATCCGTAAGTTTTCTTCTGGCGCAAGTTTTTGTGTGCCGACTTCAACATGGCTCTGTATCCACTGACGCTCTTCACGATTTTCAATATACATATATTCAGCACCCACCGTGCGGCAGTACGAATCCCGCAGAATTCCCAAAATCTTACGCAGTGGCATAAATGCCGCTCCACCAAATCCACCTGTTGCAAATTCGCGATCAAGATCCCACAGTGTTAGACCATGAGTAACGACATCTAAATCTGGATGTGAGCGCTGCTTATATTCCAACGGATCAATATCGGCCATTAAATGACCAAAAGTGCGATAGGCCTGAATAAGCTGCTGAACTCGCGCCGTCTTACTTATCTGCTCATCTTTACCAAACTCAAAATCTATAGCCCATCGAATTGGTTCATATGGAATACGAAGAGCTGCGAAGATTTCATCGTAGAAGCCATCAGTACCTAGTAAATAGTCGTTCATGCGGCGCAGGAAATCACCGGATTGTGCACCTTGAATTACACGGTGATCGTATGTACTTGTAAGAGTTACAACTTTGCTAATAGCCATTCTGGCAAGGGTTTCTTCGCTTGTACCGTGGAACTCAGCTGGATAGTCAAGTGCTCCAACACCCAGAATTAAGCCTTGACCTTGCACAAGTCGCGGCACTGAATGAACGGTACCGATTGTGCCTGGATTTGTGATCGACATAGTTGTTCCGGCAAAGTCATCAACAGTTAGTGAACCACTACGCGCCTTTTTAATAACCGCCTCATATGCGCCCCAGAACTGTGCAAAATCCATAGACTCACAGCCCTTTACCGATGGCACCAATAACTGGCGTGATCCATCGGCCTTAGCTAAATCAATTGCAATACCTAGGTTGATATGTTCAGGATGTCCAACTGCAGGCTTTCCATCTAGCTCTCCAAAGAATGAGTTCATCTCTGGCATCGCACGAACCGCTTTAATCATTGCATAGGCGATGATGTGAGTGAAAGAAACTTTTCCACCACGTGCACGCTTCATATGATTGTTAATTACGATTCGATTATCGATCATTAACTTCGCTGCAACTGCGCGTACTGATGTTGCCGTTGGGACCGAAAGTGATGCCTCCATACTTGCAACAACGCGGGCCGATACACCCCTAATTGGTTCAAGCGTTGATGCACTCGGTGTAATTAAAACTGGAGCTGGCTTAACAATTGGATCTGCGGGAGTTGGTTGCGGCGTTGCTGTAACTCGAAGAATTGGTTGCTGTGTTGGCGCTGAGGTTTGTGCAACGGGTGCTTGTGCAACTGGGGCGGCAACTGGCGGTGGAGTTTGTTTCTGCGCCTTAGGAACTGGTGGAACGCCCTTAGAGACTGGCTGCGAAGATTGTCTGGAAGTAGCCTTTGATGCAGGAGTACCTGGCTTATTACTTTTAAAGTACTCAACCCACGCTGGATCAACGGATAATGGGTCTGCTAAATAATGCTCGTACATCTCTTCGACGAGCCAATCATTTGCTCCAAAATCCTGTGCCGACACTGGCGAGCTCCTTCTTGGCGTGACTTTGAGCTAAGCCTATCGGCAGTACCTAGATGCTCTGAGCGTGAGTACTCGCATCACGGCGCGAGATAGGCCACATGAGGCGGGAATTCAGCCTGCAGAGCGAGATAAAAACTAGTGGGGGCTACTCAGGAATCGCACGTAGCGCAGCGCCCAAAGTAGCGCCGGCGAGTATGGCGAGTGGAACTGCGACAATCCATAAGCCTGCCTGCACTTGATAGGAGACAACTCCGAGAGCGATTAAATTTGCGAGAACTGCAGGGGCGCGACCAAAGTATTTCCCACGTCGATATCCAATCGCTGCCGCCGCTAAACCACCACTACCAAGAAACACAAAGAGTAAAACACCAAGAAGTACTTGAAGCTCAAAGCTTTCTTCGGCCACAGTGACCGTAAGAATTATCAGCCATAGACCAAGGAGTGCAATCACAACAGCTTCGGCAATGAGTAGGGATGCCACTACTGCGCGGGCCTTTGCCGCTTTGGAAGGATCTTGTGCCATGGAAGAGAGATTAACTCATTTAGGGAGTTACTGTGACTGCCTATCCTCTGGCTCGGCCATGGGCAGACTTAGATAAGAAAATTGCAAAGACAAGGGCGACAACAATCCCTGCATTCAGTCCCATCTCATAAATAGAGCGACGAAAGGCTTCGTCACTCTTATTCGACTCGAGTGTAAGTGAGGCACCAACGGTAAGAATATGTCGAACGGCAGCGATAACACCGATGATAAGAAATTTATCTAGTTGATAGACGCCATCTGTAAAGCGTGAGATAACTGTTCTAAGAATTTCAAGGATAATTACAATGAAAAGAATGTCGTTGACACCTTGAATCATTCCATTAGGAAAAAACGGAGCAGTCTCGATTAAGCGCTTTAAGCTAAAAATAAATGCACCAATACCGATTACAAACAGCGCAATAGCTAATACTGCGTGAAATACATCCTCAATAATGTCTACATATTTAAGTGGCAGGATTGAGGTCTCTAGTTGTCGATCTTCGTTTTGGGCCATGTCTAAATATAATGTGAGTTTTGCAAACTGGCATTCTGTAGCCGCCCAGGACGAGCTGGCCGCACCTACGTGCACCCCAATACGTGATCTCTTGCGACTGGCTTGCAGTGGTTCATAGACCGTTACGCAGCACTCTCTTCTCGCTCTGACCCACTAGAGGCAGGAGAAGCAACCTCTATCTGCACAGTCAGCTTTTGAATTGGTGCACTCACTTCGCGAGCTGCAACTTCGATCGCCGTTGGGCGACCAGCTTTGCGCTTGCGAGAAATAACACGACCATCCTCAAATAACTCGCCTCCCCACACCCCGGCTGGCTCCTTGCGAGATAGCGCACCCTCTAAACATTGTGTGCGCACGGGACATCCACCACAGAGCGACTTAGCTTCGGCAATGGCTAGTTCCTCTTCTGAGAAGTACATCTCAGGATCTGCCGTGTGGCAGGGCAGATTAAATGAAGAGCCATCGCTATATGTGCCGGTTACGGCATCCAAACCGATCTTCTCATCTGCCCAGCCTGGTACTAGTAGTTCGCTGAAGAGAACGCTCATCGTCCTCACCTCTTCTCTCTTTAGTTCGTTTGGTCTATTTGGCTAACGTTTGTGCTGTTAGGTACTGCTCCGGTTGTTCCTAGTTGGTTTTAGTTCTTAGTAGTTAGTTTCATTCGGGTAATGAAAAAGGGCCCGAATCCTTTGTGGATTCGAGGCCCTTGGCTTCTTGTTCTTATTCGACTGTTATCGAGTAGAACCCCAAGTGGCCTCGTATCCGGCATAAAACGCTGCGTAGAAGGCAGGCTTAGCCGTATGGAATGAGGCGCGCTTATTGGTATGGGTAGAAGGAATTACAGCAGCGGGCATGGCCTGTGCTGATACGAATGATGCCTTTGACATATCCGTTACTTCCTTCCCACTCATCTTCATTTCGCCAAGAAATGGAGGAGCACTAAGGGTAAAGCATGGGTTGAGGTTGGCGCAAGTCGATTAAACTGAGCGTAAAAAGAGGGTTTTATCCGTGAATTATGCGCTCACGAGACCAGACTCAACAAGAAAGCGCGATGGTTTGCCACGATAACTTAAATGCAAATCTACCTTTGCGCGGGTAATTCCAACATAGAAAAGGCGTCGCTCTTCATCGATTGATGCTTGGTCATTGCTTGTAGAAGTATTTTCAAGCGGTAGTAAGCCCTCACTCACACCCATTAAAAACACCCGCTCCCACTCAAGACCCTTGGCTGCATGCAAGGTAGCTAAGGTTGCAACGGGCATTGTTGGTGGATTATTTTGTTGGACACGATCCTCTAACTCGCGCAAATATGTGCGCAGATTCTTTGGCGTAAAACCATTATCGCCATCTAACTCACGTGCCAAGTGCAGCAGCGCTGCGATTCCATCGATGTGGGCACCGCTTAAAAAAGGCTGGGCAAGTGTGCGAAGCTCATCGAGCCATGAAACACCTTGCGTTGGAATAACCGAGGCGTTACGTACTAACTTTAAGAACTCGCGAACATCTGTGCGATCAAAGAAGCGATCACTGTTACGCACTTGATAGGGCAGTTTGGCCACATTCATTGCACGCTCTAAGGTATTGAGTTGACTATTTGTGCGAGCAAGTACTGCAATCTCCTGGGCTTGTGTGCCTTGACTCAGTAACTCTTTAATCCAATCAACGATTCCGGCAATTTCAGCGCTCTCATCTTTGAAAGCATCTACCGATGGCTTATCACCGTGATCATTGAGAGCGACTAACTCTTGGCCCATCTGGGCTTTGCGCAAAATGCTATTTGCCATGAAGGTAATTTCAGGTGTCGAGCGATATCCAGTTGTTAAGCGAACAACTTCGGCCTCGGGAAAACGATGAGTGAAGGAGTTAAGAAAAACCGGTGTCGCACCTGCAAAAGAGTAGATTGTCTGAGCAGGATCGCCCACGACGCAGATCTCTTGGCGTGAGCCAAGCCAAGCGTTAATCAAGCGCTGCTGCAGAGGTGAAATATCCTGGTACTCATCGACTGTGAAGAATCGATATTGATCGTGCACACGCTCTCGCACTTCGCGCTCTTGCTCGATCATCGCCGTTGTCAGTAGCAATACATCCTCAAAATCCATTGCGCGCTCTTGCTGCTTAACTGATTCATAGGCCGTATACACCTTAGCGATTTGTTCGGCGTTAATGCGTGGCTTAGTTGGACGCTTCCCCAGCTCAGATAAGTAATCCGATGGTGCAACCTGTGAGACCTTGGCCCACTCAATCTCTGATGCGATATCGCGGATTAAATCCCGCGATGTAATCGATAGTTCACCTGTTAATTCAGCGCGCTTAATCGCCTCAGTAATAAAACTCGTCTTAGATGTAATCAGATCTGGCGTTCGCCCACCAAAGACTTGTGGCCAGAAAAAAGTGAGCTGCTTGAGTGCTGCGGCGTGAATCGTGCGAGCGGCAACGGCCGGCACACCCAAAGAGCGAAGGCGCATACGCATTTCCCCTGCAGCACGGGCGGTAAATGTCAGTGCTAATACTTTATGCGGATCCATGGTTCCAATTGCTGCACCATAGGCGATGCGATGTGTGAT
>Ga0209550_10004472_pt1 | contig 13251 bp, 15 predicted proteins | sample LauGreSuBDMM15SN_2_FD_187567 | JGI IMG/M metagenome (GOLD analysis project Ga0209550, IMG submission 187567) | Freshwater lake microbial communities from Lake Michigan, USA - Su13.BD.MM15.SN (SPAdes) (version 5) | ecosystem: Environmental > Aquatic > Freshwater > Lake | place: Lake Michigan... | reverse complement strand
TACATCTACTAGTGGTACATCTACTAGTGGTACATCTACGAACGCTACATCTACGAACGCTACATCTACGAGTGGTACATCTACCAATGGTGCTTCTACGAGCTCTCCAGTAAATTATGATAACTATAATCATTATAGCGGTTCTTCGACCCAATTAGCAAGTGGCACCACATTTTATGGACAAAATGGCGGTTCCGTTGTTGTTAAAACCAATAGCGATGGAACACAAAGTTTACAAGTGACATTAGCCAATGGTCAACAACCCATGACGTTTACCGTCCAACCGCCATCATCGTCTCCTTCTACATCACAACCACCACAATCATCGACCACGACCACCGAAAGTTATACCAACTATTATGGAAACAACGGAACCGCTACTACGTACTATGGTCCAAATGGTTCAACCGCTACAGTAGCGAGTGCAAATAACGGCCAACAAGCGATTAATGTTCAAACTCCAAATGGGTCTTACACCTTTACCCAATCTGGTAGTTATTACAACCCTGATAATACCTCATCCACTCAATACTACGGTAGCACTGGATACCATGTAGATACCTATCAAGGCGCTTATGGTGGTTCGGCTGGTGCAGTCACTGGGCCACAAGGCAATACTGCTTATTATGCTCAAGGACCCAATGGAAATACCGTTGCAGGAACCACAAGTAATACCAGTTCAAGCAGTCAATATTACGGCCCTTATGGCGGTTCGGCAGGTGCAGTCACCGGTCCTCAAGGCAACACTGCTTATTATGCTCAAGGACCCAATGGAAATGGTGTAGCTGGGTCAAATTACGACTATAGCAGTTCATTGCCTCAAGGTATACCTGCTAGTCAGATCCCATCTGGTCAGGAAGATTTGTATATTTTGAAATCACAAGTGGTCCCTCCAGTCTGTCCAGCACCAACTGTTATTATGAGTGATCCTAACAAAGAAGCGAAGTGTGGGCCTTGTCCAATTACTAGGTGTCCGGCAGAACCTAATTTTGAATGCAAAAAAGTTCCTAACTATAATGCAATAGACAATCTATATTTGCCACAACCAGTATTAAATGATTTTAGTACTTTTGGAATGTAATCCACCTTTCAAAAAGGTTGAGCCAAATATAATAATAAAATTAATATAAATAATAATTATTAGTTTATATTAATGAATTTAGAAGAAGAAAATGTATTATTAAAATTGGAAATAGAAAAACTGGTAAAAGAATTAGAAGAAACAAAACAACATTTAAAAAAGTATACTTCTCCCGAAAGAAATAAAAAATATTACAATGAACATAAAAAGGAAATTATTGAAAAACAAAAACCTACACCAAGTGAAAAACGAAAAGAATATAACAGAATTTCATATTTAAGAAGAAAAAACAAGACAGAATTAATATTAAATGCGAACGATGACTTAAAATAATATATTTAGTAAATATAGAATGGAAACAGAAATATGGAAAACCATTGAAGATTATACAGACTATCAAATCAGTAATTTAGGAAGAGTTAAAAATATAAAAACTAACAAATATTTAAATCCATATATAGATATTCAAGGCTATCAAAATATTTCTATTAGAAAAAATAATAGGACTAAAACTTTGAAAATACACAGGCTTATTGCTATATGTTTTATACAAAATACTGAAAATAAACCAACCGTTAACCATAAAAATAAAATTAGAAACGACAATAGAATTGAAAATCTAGAATGGGCTACAATGACAGAACAAAACTTAGCGATTAATAAATCTGAAAATGCTTTTAACAATAAACCTGGTATAAGTGTTTTACGTATTTCTATATCAGATAAAATTATATTAGATAATTATACTTCTATTAAGGATGCGGCTAAGTGGGTATACGATAATAAATTAACGTCATTTAACGAATTAAATACTCTAAATTCATCTGCCATAAGTTCGAAAATATGTGCTGTAGCTAGAAATAAAAGAAATATAGCATATGGGTTTTTATGGAAATATAATACAGATGAAATCATTGAAAATGAAGTTTGGAAAGAAATACCGTTATACTTAACTAGAAATAGACCAAATTATTATGTATCAACATTTGGTAGATATAAAAATAAAGATCATATTATAGATGTTAAATATTCATCCGGATATAAACGGGTAAGAATTGGCGATGTAAAGTATTTACTACACAGATTAGTTGCTTTTACTTTTATTCCAAATCCAGAAAATAAAGAACAAGTGAATCATATTGACGGAAATAAAATTAATAATAGTGTTAACAATTTAGAATGGGTTACGAATCAAGAAAATCAAATTCATAAAGTTAAAACAGGATTGTATAAGGGTCTTCGCAAAATAATACAGTATGACAAAAATATGACTATTATAAGAAAATTTCAATCTATAATTACAGCAACTACTTTATTAAAAATAAATAAAAACATAATAATTAATAGTTGCAGTGGCAAAACTACCAATCCTAAATGCGGGTTTCATTTTAGGTATGATAACACATAATAAAATATCCAATATATTTTATTATAGCTAAGTAACTGTTTGACACCACTTTCTTAACCGAAGGTAGCGTCGCTTAAATGTAGTATAAGTAAAATTTTGGCACCACCTTTTTGAAAGGTGGTATTATTCCCGTGTCTTGATACATTTTTTATCCATTTGAAAGGTTGCGCTTTTGTCTTCTTGAGGGACAATACTAATGACGCATTTCGACTTCTTTCCATACAACGGCTCTGTACAACCCTTCTCCTTCTTCCTTCTGGTGGTCGTCTTTTTAAACGTAAACACTTTTGGTTTTTCTTCCGTGCAACGCGACCGAAAATGTTCGTATCTTTCTCTCACATCACAATACGTTAAATGGGATTTTTTATGCAACATCTTATTTACTGTTTCATGAAGCTCGTAAATATAACGCGAGAAGGTATCCCTACTAGCCATATGACACATTTTCAACGGTTTCTTCTTAAAGTTATTTGTTAAATTCATTCTACAATATTTACATGGCAACACATGTTGAAGATTTACAATAAAATCGTGATAATGTTTTTTGTCCGCAGCGGTTGGTTTTACAGGATAATTGAAACTCATCGTGTGCAAATAGTGCCATAATGGGGGTCCCCATACACTTACAAGCATGCCATCACCTGATAAAAAATCTTTTTTTCCAAACGCTTTTTTTGTTTTATTATGGGTATTTCTATTTTTACGTGTTTGTGTCATATATTATTACTATATAATAATATATAAAATATTGCCCAAAATATAATATAATAAGTCAATATATATGGATTCAGAAACCCCATTCAATTTAATACTATTCACCGATGCAACAAAAAAGGTATGTATATGCTCTGCTACATCTATTTTTATTATAATCCTTTTTATCATTAGTCCATTAAGCAACTTCTTTAAAACATCCGCATTAATGAAAATCGTCTCTTTAGCATTATTGGGTTATACATTATATTTAAATATTCATCAGACCAACATGTTACGAACCGCAAATCAACTTGCTAAAACAGAACAAGTCAAAAGCCAACTAAATTTAAACATTATATGCAGTTATATATTTTCATTATTTATTGGTTTATTAACTATTTTTGTTATGAAGAGTTTTTTCTAATATAAAATCTTGTCTGTTTTATTTTTCCATTCCTCAAAAGGGTTTTTATCTGCTATTTTGATGTTGACAAATGTAACCTTTCTATCTTCTATATTTTTTGACAATTCATCGTAAATAAACGAATCATCAAAATCATATTTCGAAGCATCTTCTTTAGTAAAACAATAATACACTTTGCCGATTCTAGACCAATAAATGGCCGATAAACACATTGAACACGGTTCGCAACTAGTATATAATGTGCAATAATCCAATACGTGGGTTTGCAATTTTTGACAAGTATTACGTATGGCTACAACCTCTGCATGTGCGGTAGGGTCATACGTTTTGGTAACTAAATTATTTCCACTGCCAACAATTTCATTGGTTTTGTTATCAACAATGATACAACCAAAGGGTCCGCCATTATTTCTAACCGAATCTATACCTAATTCGCAAGCTTTCTCTAAAAATAAACTATTGGAATCCATGCTTTATTTTAGTATTATTATATTATTTTGGAGGCTTTATATTGGTTGGTTGGCTTTATTATTTTTTGGTGAAATATTCAATAGATTTAGAAAAAGGTGTTGTTTTAGTAGAAAACAACCCCGGTTTCTTGATTTCCATTACTTTTTCATAATACAATTTATCATTTGGAAAATCATATTTTTTAAGTTCAACTAATTCGCCCTTGTTTGTGCGAAACAACATAATTAGTATAAATCAATTTATATCTTTATATTGTATTCGTTAAAAGGTATTCTTAATTTCTTCTAGAATATATATAAAATGTCCTCAGGAAAATATGTCAATTTTAATCAAGCTTTACCTATTGGTGAAAGCCCCAGTATTTTATCCAGAATACAAAGTGCAGGAAAAAATATAAACAACACTACACTTATGATTATAGGCGTAGTTATTTTATTCGCAGTTTTAGCAGGTGTATATTATTTTTATTATATTGCACCCAAAATGAAGTCTAAATATAAACCAAACAGTGAGCACATTGCCAAAGATTCTGCCGCCAAAAATGAAGCCGAATTATTATTTTTCTTTGCCGATTGGTGTCCACACTGTAAAACAGCGAAACCTATTTGGAACGATTTAAAATCCGAATATCAAAATAAAACCATCAATGGTTACCAAGTTATTTTCACTGAAATTAATTGCTCCGAAGAAAGCGCCGAAGTAGAAAAATTGATGAACCAATACAACGTAGAAGGTTATCCAACCATTAAATTATTAAAAGACGGTCAAATCATCGAATACGATGCCAAGCCTTCAAGAGAGACTCTCACTCAATTCTTGAATACTGTCTTGTAATTGTGTTTGTATTTCTAATCGTGTCTCTCCTTCTTGCGTCTGTGATTGCACATCTAACTGTAAATTCGAGAGAAATGCCGCAGCACTTTCCGTTCCATTCGTAAATAGACCACGTCTCACCTCTATATTGCTCAATGCACTACGTAATACATCTATATTTAGATACTTGGCATCACATACCACTTCATTTTTAAGGGGCGGTTGATTATGGTCCGTGTTTACACTGAATACCGCTTTAAATAAAAAACTCAACAAAAAATCCAACAAAGTCGACTCACTATGAATATTATTATTTTTATCATCACTATATTTATTTTTGAATCCTAGTATTTCATCAGGCAGTTTACCTGATTCAATACAATAATTAAGCGGATAATTGCACGCTAATCCCCCATCAATATAACATTTATCATCTATACACACTGGATTCACCAATACTGGTAAGGCGCATGTCATATGAATTGCCGTCATGAGTGGCAACGTCGGGTGCGTCAAATACGAAATATCTTGCACCTTATATTCATTTATTTCAAACGAGAAAAAGTGTAATTCTATATTTGACAATTTATAAAAATCCGCCAATTGAATATCCATCGGAATATCTTTAGCATCCAGTAGCGGCTTAAAACATTTTTCAATCGTTTTACTATCAAACAACCCCTTCTTCGTGTAGGCATCAAAAATGTTTTGCACCTTCACTGGAAAGACGTCTTGCCACGGTCGTTTGATAATATAATCATTTATGGTTTCCCAATCAAATTTCAGACACATTAATACACCCACGATGGCCCCTGCGGATGTGCCGTAAATAGATTCTATAGTGTCCAATGAAAGAAAACTGTTTTGTTCGAGATGCTGAATAGCGGCCAATACTTGTATCATGATGGGTCCACCACCTGAAATAACTAAATGTTTTATGGTCATTTACTAGTATAGTATAGTTTTACATTTAATATAGTTTACATTGTATAGTTTTACAGTCATTTTCATTATTTTTTTTCTAATTGGAATGTAATGGCAAATATTTTTACATTAGAAAATATAGAAGATTTTTCGGAGAAATTAAATATTGATGAACTTTACGAGAAAAAACGACAGCAAGATTTAAATAAATTGGCCTTGTTCAATAAAATTTTAAACCGTATTCATGTAAAAATTAAAACAGTTTCTCGCCAAAAAGTCGACGACCAATTTTGTTGGTTTTTAGTTCCGGAAACCATTATTGGTGTCCCTAGATATGACCAGGGCGCCTGCATTGCATACATTATTGATAAATTAAAAACCAATGGTTTTATCGTGCGATATATACATCCCAACATGTTATTTATATCGTGGATGCACTTTGTTCCATCGTATGTAAGAAGTGAACTCAAAAAGAAAACTGGTATTGTAGTGGACGAATTTGGTAAAAAAATAGACGAAACAAGTGAAGAAGGAAACCCCATGAAAAGTATTACAAATGTTCCGTCTGACCCCAATGATTATATACTGAATAGCAAAAATTTAGTAGACCAAAACAACAAAGTAAAACTTAAGAAAGACTATACGCCTATCAATTCTTACAAACCTTCTGGCAATTTGATATACGACGACGCTCTTTTAAATAAAATCGAAGACAAATTTATTTAACTGATGTAGGAGGCAGAGTGTTTGCAATATAGAAATACACAATAAATTAAATATTGCTTTATTGTATATGAATCATTCATTAAACAAAAATATAAATAAAATAAATAATATGAAAAATAAAGCAAAATCGAAGACGAGAAAAAATCGCGACAAAATGTTACAAACGATGAAAACACTTACTCCTGAACAACGCTCCATCATATGCAAAAAATCCGCAAATACGTATAATACATTTGAAGACAAAATCGACGAATTATTCAAAAAGAATAATATAAATATCGTATCCACCAGTTATAATTTAGAAAAACAAATTATTTCGGAACTTAAAAAGGCGGTGAATCCCAACAATGTTCAACCAAACGATGATTTCTATTCATATATAAATGACAGATGGATATCCGATTACCAATTAACCGAAAATCAAAAATATATTGTCCAAGTAGACGATTTTAGAATAATACAAGATAAAGTGTATCGAGAATTAATAAAAATCATCGAAGATTACACGACGAATCCTTCTACAAAAGATAGTACGAAAACCAAATGCATCAAAACCGCATACGACTCGTTTAAAGGGTATAATACCACATCGCAGACGAGACATGTAGCCAAAAAAATATTAGAACATTTCGACGAATTGATGCAAGATAAAAAAAATGTATGGGAAATGCTGGCATTATTAAACAAAAACGAAATCACTTCGTGGGGATGCCCCTTTGTTTGGTCTTTAAATCCAGATGATAAAAACCCCAAAATATATAAATGTTATTTAGAACCTCCTCAGCTTACATTAATAGATATTAACATCTATTTTGATGACGACGATACCGATACGGAAGCTGATAAAAAGTATAAAAATCATTATCGACGTAAATTTTTCAAATATTTAAATGATTTGTTCACCATCGCTTATGGAGAAAATCACGGGTTCAATGTGAAAGATGTATTCGATGTTGAATTTGAAATTTTAAATGCAATGGCGTGTGAATTGATTAAAGAAATAGACCCCGACGATTATAATTTAGTTACCAAAGAAGAGGCTTTAAAAAATATTGGCTTTGACTGGCAGACATTTTGCAAACATTTAGGCTTTACAAAAACTCCTGATGAATTCATCACTTCGAATATAAATTATTTATTATGTGGAACAAAATTATTGCTAGAAAAATGGAATAGTCCAAAATGGCGAACGTATTGGGTTTATATATATATTCGTCAACAATGTAGATTGGATGAAAATGGCTGGAAAAATTTTTTCGATTTCGAGGGTTCATTTGTGAAAGGACAACAAGCCGACGTGGATACTTATATCAGACCTATTTTCCCCATGGGATTTTTATTTAATACATTTTTGACAAATGAATATATACAAAGATATAATAACGAACAAGCCATTAATTATGTAAAGACAATGGCCGAAGACCTGAAAACGGTATTTACGAGGATTATTAAGCGTAATAAATGGATGCAACCAACCACAAAAGTCAAGGCTCTCGAAAAATTAAAAAATTTTAAGTTGACGGTAGGTTCCCCTGAATTATTGCGAGAAGACCCGTTACTCGATTATACACATGATGACCCGTGGGGCAATTTATTAAAAATGGCAGAATGGAGACATTCTCGGGCCATTGAATTAGTGGGTAAACATGTAATAGATATACCTGTGATTGATTGGTCTGAACTGCCTCCCAAGTTTGTAGGAACACAAGCATACGTGGTAAATGCAGCGTATACTCCTACTGAAAATGGTATATATATACCGTTGGGTTATATACAAAAACCCTTTGTTGATTTAGATGAAAGAGGGATGGAATATAATTTATCGCGTATAGGATTTACGATAGCACATGAAATGTCGCATGCTTTAGATGATTTTGGTTCTAAATATGATGAATTTGGCAGATTAAACAATTGGTGGACTGAAAAGGATATAAAAGAATTTCAAAAAATACAAAAAGACGTAATTAAGCAATATGAATTTTTTGCAAAGTATGATGGGATTGATTTTAACGCAGAACCTAGTATTGGTGAAGATTTAGCGGATATCTCTGGTTTAGCAATATGTCAAGAATATTTAAGAGATTTTCAATTAAAAAATGAAGATATTTTGCCTATTCAATCAATCTCATTTGAAGCCTTTTATATATATTTTGCGGTCCAATCCAGACAACAAATTTCCAAAAAAGCAATTTTAGCGCAATTAAAAACAAATCCTCATCCTTTAGATAAATATCGTTGTAATGTTCCATTGTCCAGAACCAAAGTATTTAGGGCAATTTATAATGTTAAAAAAGGAGATAAAATGTGGTGGCATTCAACAAATAGTGTCTGGAATTAATAATAATTTAGAAAATTTAGAAATTTTAGAAATTTCTGGCGTTATTATTTTTTTTTGTGATATATATATATAAATGCCAAGAACTCACCGTCGTCATCGTTCAAGATCAAGATCAGCCTCTCGTAGTGCTGCACGCGGCCGATCACGCGCCGCTTCACGCGCCGCTTCCGCTGCTGCCAGTCGTGCTGCCTCTGCCAGTCGTGCTGCCTCCGCTGCTGCCAGTCGTGCTGCTTCCGCATCAAGATCCGCCTCTGCATCAAGAACGGCTTCCGCAGGTCGTGCCGCATCTGCTGCTGCCAGTCGCGCTGCTTCCGCCAGTCGTGCTGCCGCCGCCGCTGCCAGTCGTGCTGCCGCTGCCAGTCGTGCAAGAGCTTAAATATATTTAACCTAATTTCTTATCTACTCGTTAAATAATTACATAGTATAATTATTTAATATGTGTATAATATATAATGTCTACAAGACGCCATAGATCGACAAAAAGAAATAGAACTAGAAATAGAAGTAGAAATAGAAATAGAAAAATGACTGGCGGTAAAAGTAATACAGGTAAAAAATGGACTACTGCAATAGATGCGGCTTCGCAAACTTTAGAAAAAACTGGTTCTATTTCTGCTGCCAAACAAACCCTAAAAAAACAAGCATTAAGAAATGCTCGTAAACTATTTGGTTCTATTGGGGTATAATTATAGTAAAATGGTATAAAGTTATAACGATAATACAATATAACTTTATAATGAATTTATTAGAAATAGGTATAGGTGGTTTGGTTATATTACAGTTTTTTCCTATCTTTTATGGTATTTGTTTGGTAATAATAAATCAAATAGTATTGTTTTCATTTGCTATATTATTTTAGATAGTGGTAGTTGTTGTTGGTGCTACAGTTGTTGGCGCTGCAGTTGTTGGTACTACAGTTGTTGGCGCTGCAGTTGTTGGTGCTACATTTGTTGGCGCTGCAGTTGTTGGGATAGGATTTGTGGCTACTACAGTTGTTGGCATTACAGTTGTTGGCATAGGATTTGTGGGTACTACAGTTGTTGGTATAGGATTTGTGGGTACTACAGTTGTTGGCACTACGCTTGTTACAGAAGGCTCATTGATAATCTCGGTGGTTAAGGAAACTTTTTCTGATGGAACGACTCCAGCAACTACGACTGGTTGCACTTGTGGAGGAGGGTTTACAAATGGTTCTTCCTTTACAGGACTTACTATGGCGGTCTTGGACTCTTTTATTATTTTTGAAGCTTCTGTTTTTAATGTTTCTATTTGTTTTTGAGTAGTTTCCAAAATTTTAGCCTCTACAATTGCTTCATATAATTTAATACCATTTACATAATCTGTCTCACACTTGACATATAAATCTACGATGAAACGTCTGCTCTTTTCGACCGCTTTTTGTAAAGATTCGTCCGTTAGTTTTGGATTCACCCGAATCACCCTTTTATTCGAATATGGATCGATAACATATGTAAATATATCATTTATTACTGATAATAATTTAGATTGATTATCCGCAGCATTTTGAATCATTTTCTTTGTATTTTCAGCATATTCAATAAATAACTTATCTTTTTTATCAATATTATACTTATTTTTTAAAACTGGGCTCGCTCCTTGACAACCAGGTTTTTTGTTGTAATCTTTTAATTTAATATCGCTAAATTTGGTGATTTCCGACGGCATTGTTTCATTCCCTGTAAATGCGGTATAAAAGAGTTTCAAATCTTTCATAAATTGTTTTTTTGTAGACTCTGACATACCTGTAAAACTGCCATTGGAAAAATCATATTTATCGTCTAAATAAAGCTTCATCAGTTCATTTATTCCTGGTTCGTCTGCCAGTGTTTTATCTAATCCATTGATACCTATGTTCATATCACATACTTTAGGTTGTATTGTTACATTGCCAGTTGTCTCATCAATTGTTTCTCCCCTTTTTAGTGCTCTAATTCTGTTGTCGCACACATTTAATTTATATAATTTTCGATCTACATTTTTAGGAATTGTATCCTTTTCCAACAGTCCGGTTTTAACCGTTTTACCAGTGGCATCCTTATAGGTATAAACAGGATTGATTGTCATGACAATTGCGGCAAATAGGTGTGCGATTTTAACATAGAATTTGGCGATTCCAATACACACCCGTTTTTTTCTAATACTTTTTTGTTCATTATTGGCTACATCTAACGTTTCAAGGTGGTCTTTACTAATAAAAATAAGTTTTTCTTTATTTAGGTTATTTACTTCTACACCGTCTTTAATTCTTTGTGCCAAATAGGTGATTTCCATATTGTTAAAATATCTTTCAATAATATCAGAGGTTAACACGACCAATTTGTCACAATAAGCTTTTTCAGAAAGTTTGCTTAAACTCTTAAAATCCATGGTTAATATGTAATAAGTTGCTATATAGTCTATGATATCATAGAAGTTGTTGAATTCTTTCTCTGCACTACTATTTGTTGATGAATTTGATGAATTTGATGAATAAGAATTTCCCATATATACTATACTATCTTAAAAAAATAAAAATATATTGTATAATTTTTATAATAAAATTGAATTAAAAATATTTTATCTAACAAAAGATATAACAATGATGTGCAAAGATAAAAGTCAAAAACATAAAAATAACAATGTAAATAAAACTGAATTATGGAATATATTTGATTCTGAAGTAGAAAATCCAGATAAAAAGTCAATACCTTTGGAATGTATTTATGGTTCTGGTAATAGAGAAACATGTGAACGTTGCGACACTATTTTAGCATTTTCTGAAGAAGGGTTTTTGACTTGTACCAATAACAAATGTGGTATCATTTACAAAGATTTAGTTGACCATAGTGCAGAATGGAGATATTATGGAGCAGATGACAATCAAAATTCCGACCCCACCAGATGTGGTATGCCTATAAATCCTTTGTTACAAGAATCTTCCTATGGATGTAAAGTGTTATGTTGTGGACCGATGTCTTATGAAATGCGAAAAATTAGACGTTATACCGAGTGGCAATCGATGCCTTATAAAGAAAAATCGCAATATGACGAATTTCAAATTATTACCAATATGGCGCAAAATGCGGGCATACCCAAAATGATTATAGACGATGCCATTATTTATCATAAAAAAATATCGGAATATGAATTAACGTTTCGAGGAGATAATAGAGACGGAATTCTAGCGGCTTCTATTTATATTTCTTGCCGAGTTAACAATTATCCACGGACTGCCAAAGAAATTGCTTCCATATTTAAATTAGACGTCACCAGTGCTACGAAAGGTTGTAAAAATGCATTAGCCATTATTAATAATTTAGAGAAAGATATGGATAATAAAGAAAAGACGAATTTTGGTAGAACAAAGCCTGAAGCCTTTATTGAAAGATATTGCAGTAAATTAAATATAAATAATGAGTTAACAAGACTTTGTCAATTCATTTCAATGAAAATAGAGAAAATGGATGTAATGCCTGAAAACACTCCTCCTTCTATTGCTGCAGGAGTCGTATATTTTGTTGCGCAAATTTGTAAATTAAATATTAGTAAACGAGATGTTAAAAATGTTAGCGAAACGAGTGAGGTCACCATTAATAAATGTTATAAAAAATTGGAAAAAATTTCGAAGGATGATTGTATTATTCCGGCGGCTATATTAAAAAAATATAATTTGTAATATGATTTTGTCTACGTATAATAATATATTATATAATATTTTTTTATTATCGTATTGTCATCTATTTCTTTTTGAATAATTTATATAATTCTTGACTGGTTTTGTATATTCTTTTTCGATTGTGTTTTTTAATTTTCTGAAATACTTCAAAAAACTCCTTTTCTAGTTGTTCAAGCTCATCACTTTCATTGACTTCTCCGCAACATCTATTTTGTAAATCATCTAATTCATTGAGTAAGGCGACATCTGGTTCATTCACAGAAGAACCTGTCGTTGGATTATTATTCTCATGTATAGCTTCATAACGAAACCCTGTTTTACCACATAAATTTTCATCATTGCGACAACGTAATGCAAAATTTGGAAGAGTGATGGAATCTTCTTTAGGAGACACCTTTACCGTAAACAATTTACATAATCCCAGGTCTAATGTACCTCTTTTATTGATAATAAAGTGTTTACAAGAAGAACATGGAGGGTCGAAAGCTAAAATGATATTTAATAACGAAAATAACAACACATATGATAACATTTGTATTATATTTATATACAATTGTTATCTTTATACTATTTATTATTTTATTTTTATTAGTTTTTGTTTTTATTAGTTTTTTGTTTTTTAATTTTTTGTTTTTTGTTTTTTAATTTTTTTGTTTTTTAATTTTTGCTCGCTCTAAATCAAAAAATAAAAACT
>Ga0209550_10004471_pt1 | contig 13255 bp, 7 predicted proteins | sample LauGreSuBDMM15SN_2_FD_187567 | JGI IMG/M metagenome (GOLD analysis project Ga0209550, IMG submission 187567) | Freshwater lake microbial communities from Lake Michigan, USA - Su13.BD.MM15.SN (SPAdes) (version 5) | ecosystem: Environmental > Aquatic > Freshwater > Lake | place: Lake Michigan, USA... | reverse complement strand
AGTTGACGACGACGACAACGACGACGACGGGGTGCCCGGAGCCGGCGGCGGCGCGCTTGGCTGCCGCCTCGGCCGTGGCATGATTGCCGCGCCCTAGAGCGCTCGTCCATGCGGTGCCGCCGCCGCCGGCTCCGGGCACCCCGTCGTCGTCGTCGTCTTCAACTTCCCCCCCTTCGTCGCTTGCTCCACACGCGGGCGCTTGCCGGCGGAGGTCTCAGCGGAGGTCTCTCACGGTGTCGGTGCGCCCGCCGGGAGATGCGCTGGCGGGCTTGGTGCAGCTCCACCTAGTTCCGTCGCGGCAGACCTGCCTGTCCGAGCTGGGCTGCGACGAGGCGGTGGCGTGGTGGGCGCGGTCGCTCGGCCAAGAACGTCTGGCGCGCCGATCGAGCGCCGCCGCGCTGCCGCCCTGGGGGCTGCGATCCGTGGACACGCCGCCCGATGGCAACTGCCTGCTGCACAACCAGGCAGTCGCCGAGCTGGACGAGCAGAGAACCTTTGTGATGCGCCGTGCCCTCGCCAACACGCACGGCCTCGACCCGACGCACCAGGCAGTCATCTTCGGCAAGCTGGCCTGGTGTGCACTGATGCCCGGCGCCCACGACGGCGACACCTCCACCGGATCTCGAGACGACCTGGACGAGCTCATTCGCCGCATGGCCGTGGGCGACGCCGCCGCGGCTGAGGAGTGGGCGAGCGCGTATCGAGGAACTGCCGCTGCACAACATGGCCGACGTTATGCGAGCTGCCTCAGCAGCGAGGCCCCGCCGGACTTCGCCTTCGGACAGTCCTTGTCGATGAGCTCCGAGGCCAATACGAGGATGGAGTACATGTAGCCGGTTGGCTGGACGGCTGAATACGAGAGCTCTCAGCGCGCGCGTTGGGTGAGCGCGGTGACTTTGGCTTCCCGTCACGAGGGCTGTCATCGAGAGGATCAAGGCCATGCTGGCAAAGTACTGTGACACGTGTCTTGCTCCTCGGAAGCCCTGCTTGCTATCCCGCACCTTCCCACAAAATTCCCCCTTCCCCCCTTCCCCCCTCCCTTTTCCTTTGCATGCGCCTTCAGGTGAACATCCAAAAACGCTTTCGACGACGCTTCGTCTGGCGTCTGGCTGGCTGGCACTCTGGATGAGCCTCCTCATTCTTCTCCTCACGTCCTCTGTGGCGACGACCGCACGCCACTCATTACAACCGTTGGCCCTGCTCGTGCTTGCTCCCACCGCCGTACGCTCGGTTTCTTCGCGCGACCCCTGGTGGACCCCGCTCGCTCCCTCCAAGGGCTGCACCGATGAGTGCAATCGCCACGGCGCCTGCAAGTCCGGCCAGTGTTTCTGCTTCGGCGGCTGGACGGGCGAGACGTGCGGCGAGCGCGAGTGCACGCCCACGTGCGTGCACGGCGTCTGCCACGACGGCGCATGCGCGTGCGCCTCCGGCTGGGCCGGCAAGGCGTGCTCCGATCCCTGGTGCCCGGCGTCGTGCTCCGGGCATGGCGCGTGCGTCAACGGCACCTGCACGTGCGCCGACGGATGGGGCGGCAACGACTGCAGCCGCACTGCCAACCCGCCGACGCTCGCGTGCCCCGAAGATTGCTCAAGCCGCGGCGACTGCTACCTCGGCCGGTGCCACTGCCGCCCACCCTTTGGCGGCGTCGACTGCTCTCAGCTAATGCTGCACTCGCCGCCGAGCAGCCCGAGCCCTCCGCCATCGCTGCTGAAGCGCCTCCTCGGACGGCGGACGGCGGCGGATGACGACGGCAACTCCACGGTCGCGCTGTTGAGAGGGCCGTGCGCGGCGGCCTTCGGCGAGATGCACGGGCACACGCACGGCGGCACGACCTTCGGGCATGACAACCCATGCGGCCCCAACGGCCGGTGTGAGCGCGGCGCGACGCGGTGCACCTGCTTGAGTGGCTGGCAGGGCGCACTCTGTGACGAGCCAGCCTGCCCCCATGAATGCTCGGGCCGCGGCCGTTGCGTCGGCGGCGGCACTTGCGAGTGCGACGACGGGTGGGCTGGCAGGGACTGCCTGACGCCGGCGCCGTGCCCTCGAGGAAGGGCGCCGAGCGGCGGCGGGCTGCGCGCGTGCTCGGGCCGCGGCCTGTGCCACGCCGGCGGCACGTGCGAGTGCTTCCGTGGGTATCGTGGCGCCGCATGTGAGCAGGGCGAGTGCCCCTATGCATGCCACGGTCGCGGCATCTGCCACGACAACGGCTCGTGTGAGTGTGAGCGTGGGTGGACGGGGTTTGCATGCGCGCTGCGCACGTGCGCGCACCTCGCCAACTGCCATGGGCGCGGCGAATGCCACGACGGCCAGTGCGCCTGCGCACAGGGCTGGACAGGTGCCGCATGCGATGTACGCGAGTGCCCTGCACACGGCTGCGGCCCCCATGGCCGGTGCGAGAACGCGACGGGCGCGTGCACGTGCGTGGATGGGTGGAGCGGCACCGATTGCTCGGTGCCGCCGCCCTGCCCGTCCAACTGGGGCCTCCCCTGCTCGGGCCGAGGTCGATGCGAGCTCGGCATCTGCTTCTGTGAAGGTGGCTCGATCGGTGCCGTCTGTGAATCGCGTGCCTGTCCACGCCAATGCTCCGGACACGGGCGGTGCAACTTCGCGAGCGGCGAGTGCGAGTGCCTTGCGGGCTTCGAGGGGATCGACTGCGGCGTTCCAAGCTGCCCCGCGGGCTGCCGGCGCAACGGCGCGTGCGTCGCCGGCCGGTGCGAGTGCTTTCCGGGATGGACGGGTCCGTCGTGCTCGGAACGCGAGTGCCTGCCCGGGTGCAAAGCCCCCCGGGGTAGCTGTGACCGCGTCTCGGGCCAGTGCGTGTGCGCCAAAGGCTACAGCGGGCGCGACTGCTCGCAGCGCACGTGCGCACGCCTCTCCAACTGCCATGGGCACGGCGCGTGCCAAGATGGGCAGTGCGTGTGCCGCGCCGGCTGGCGCGGCGAGGCCTGCGAGTTCGTCGACCGTTGCGACGGCGGCTGCGGCGGCCCGAGCCGCGGCAGGTGCGACGATCGCACGGGCACCTGCCGCTGCCTGGTTGGCTTCTCGGGGCCTGACTGTGGGCTGCTCCAGTGCCATGACGGCGCCGGCTGCGGCCCGAATGGCTACTGCGACCGGCTGACGGGTGGGTGCGAGTGCTTTCCGGGGTGGAGCGGCACGCGCTGTGACGTGCGTGACTGCCCTCACCATTGCTCGAGTGTGGGCACGTGCCGCAATGGGACATGCAGCTGCCCTGCCGGCCGCACGGGGGCTGCCTGCGAGGTGTTCACCTGCGCCGACCCGTACTGCTCCGGCCGCGGCCTGTGCGTGCGCGGTGCGTGTGCCTGTGACGCGGGCTTCACAGGCGAGCGGTGTGAACTTGTGGGCTGTGCAGGCAGCCCAAGCTGCTCGGGCGTTGGCCATTGCGTGCCGATCGCCTTGAGTGCGCTCGCGACCGCCAACGTGAGCCGCAGCCGGCTCGGCGTCGTCGGTGGTCTCGTGGTGAGCGGCGTGCACGACGGCGGCGGCCCTGGCGTCGACGGGGGCTTCTCCCAGTGCATCTGCCCAGACGGTCGTGCTGGAGCCTTCTGCGAGCGCCTCGCATGCCCCGCAGCGCTGCCCTCGGACGCCGCGACGGACGCCGCTGCGCGCATGCCGATCGAGTGTGCTAGCCACGGCGCATGCGATGGGCGCACGGGCAAATGCAGCTGCGAGTCGCCTTGGGGCGGCCCCGATTGTGCGGTGCGGTCCTGCTCAGCCAACTGCTCCGCTCATGGGCGGTGTGACCAGCGTACGGGTGCGTGCCAATGTGAGGAGGGGTGGGGCGGACCGCTGTGCGAGCGGCCCGCATGCGCGAGCGTTGGAGGCCTCGAGTGCAATGGACCCCTGCGTGGCTGGTGCGACGTGCGACGGCGCACGTGCACCTGCAAACCTGGCTGGGGGGGCGCCGCGTGCGCGATCGCCGTGCCTCCACCGTGCCCGAACAACTGCTCTGGCCATGGCGTGTGCGGAGCGGCGGGAGGCTGCCAATGCGCGACTGGCTGGCGCGGCATCGACTGTGCGGCGCGCGCGTGCCCGCATGACTGCTCTGGGCACGGCGGCTGCCAAGCCGATGGCACGTGCGCGTGCGACGCGGGCTGGCATGGCGAGTCGTGTGATCTGGGCACCTGCCCGAACGAGTGCGACCAGCACGGCACATGCCTGCCTTCGGGCCAGTGCGCATGCTTCGCGGGCTTCGACGGTGTCGATTGTTCGCGCCACCGCTGCCCTCTGGAAGGCTGCGGCGAGGCGCAAGGGCGGGGCCTATGTCTCGAAGGCCGCTGCCGCTGTCTGGAGGGCTTCTCAGGGTCTGACTGCTCGCGGCGCACTTGCCCCAAGCGCTGCTCCGGCCGCGGCGTCTGTCAGGCCGACGGTACCTGCCGCTGCCTTCCTGGGTTCTCTGGCGCCGGATGCGAGGCGGGCTGCCCACGAGGCTGCAGCCGGCGCGGCCGTTGCGCCGCTGATGGCACGTGCGAGTGCGGCGGCGGCTGGCGCGGGCCTGATTGTGCCGTGCCGCCGCTTCGCTTCTCAGAGGAGGGGCTGCTGCCCGTAGACGATGAGGTGGATATGCTGGTTGTCGAGAGCTGACGGCCCTCGACCGCGTGGCTCGAACTATCATGGAGTGACGACACAGCCGAGCCTCGAACGGAAGCTCGATCGTTTTACAGTCGCGGTAAGCGTAACGCTAATAATAGCGTAGCGGGGCCCTGCGTACTGCGGTTACATGTGTACAGCATCACGCTTTTCGAGTTCGCTTGTTCTGCGGCTGTTCGGTCTTCGGACTTCGGTTACGTATTAACGTATAGCTCGTAAGCTAACGCGTAACGGCTTGTTACGTACGAAGGTACACGCAACAGGCAAGACACGGCTACTTGGCGTACGGTACCAGCTCGTGCGTCGCGTGTCCCCGGTCCGTCGAGACACGAGAGCGGACGGCTCTATCGCCCCGTGTCCACTGACGGCACTGTGCATTGTATGGTCTCAATGCGGCGACTGTCGCGGACTGTGTGGACTCGTGTATGTACACAGGACTCGGGAGAGCTCTCAGCCTATCCTGTAAACAGTGTAGTCGATATCGTCCTCTCCGCGTAGGTTCCTAGTAGCCTTAGGCTTAAGCCTTCCCGCGCGTCGGACCTCTCGCTTGCTCCAGAGGTCGCCAGACTTGTCGCCACTTCTGCGCTGACTATTTTCTCGATGCTCGCAACGCCTATCCAGCTCTCGCGCCTTTGGCATGGCGATGTCCACGGTCCACGTCATGCTGGCCGCATGACTCGCGCGGCGGAGCTCGCCTTGCGCGCCGCAACGTCGCTGGTCGCCGGTGGCAGCGTTGCCTCGATCGCCTGCTCAACACTGAGCACGAGGCGATCGAGCTCAGCTTGTCGACCGCGCTCCTCAGACGGCAGAGCCTCCCAACGCACGCGGGCTGCGTTGAGCGCTGAGGCAGCGCGAGTGTGCGCACGGCGCTGAGCCTCGATGCGCGTCGTCTGCAGCATGCGAGAGAGCGCAGTCATGACAGCGACCGTGATTGCGACCGCGCTGGGTGACACCCCTCCTGGGTCCAGGATGGCTTCCCAGCGTTCTTCGGTGCTCGTGAAGGCAGCCACGGCGATGGCCGTGCCGACCGCCGCAGCAGCGAACGAGCTGACGCGTGCGAGCACGACGAGAAGCAGCTGGCAGCGGGCATTTGAAAGATTGCGCTCAAGCTCCGGGAGCACACGCTCGTGCACGTAGCCGTCGCCGTCGATGGTCTCAGCCTTCTGTGCCGCAGGTAGGTGCGCCAATGACCGCAGAGGTGCCAAGGCAAAGTCGGCCGCCGTCGGCGCGGAGCTCGCCGTCCATGGCATCAGCTTCGCGTACCACGGTGGCGACGGCGCGGTAGTATAGCCGGCGGCGTCCAGCGCTGTGGTCCCAATCTCAAACAACGGGCGTTGCTGCTGCCCCGATTCCGACGTGGTGAGCAGCGCGCCCGACGCGTCCACCACTTGCGCGATGGTCGCCAGGTCCTGCTGCAGAAGCGTCTGCCGCAGCGTGCTCAGGTCCGAGCTCGTCTCACCCGAGTTGCGAGACGCGCGGTTGAGCGCGACGTCCGAGTAATCGCCCGCGCGGCAGCGGTAGAGGTAGATCGACTGCGTGACAAGGCCGGCGGCACGCTCGACGGCGGCAGTAGCCTCGGCGGTGTTCATGAGCCCTTCGATCGAGTCGACGACCGCCAGGAGCACCGGTAGCGAGGCGCACACGAACAGCAGGACGTCGTCAACCTCAAGCGCTTTATGATCGCCCGCGAAGAGCTGTCGTTTCCAAGGCACGGGGATTCTTTTCTTATCGTTGATGAACTCGCCGGCCACGACGGCCACAATGGTCGAAAGCAGGCCAATCGCGATGGAAAGGTTGGTGAGAATGTAGTTGGGCCGTGAGTAGCTGCGGCTTGTCGAGACATACTTGTCCGCCGCACCTTGTGCAACGAGCAGTACCTTGTCGCCAGTGAGCAACTGCACGCAGAGGCGATCGAGCTTGGCTGTGCTCCCTGCGAGGGGATGGATGACCACCTCGCCTTGCGAGAGCAGTATGCGCAGGTCATCAACGCTGTCCGCCTCTGCGGGTCGCGCAAAGGTCACCGAGAGCCTGCTCCGCATTCCCACGGGGTCGAAGGGGATGGAGCTGCGAGACGGCCAGAGATGACCAAGGAGCTCGCAAAGGCGTCCAGACCCCTCGAGGAGGAGCAGCCGCACGTTGTGCCGTGCACAAAAGGCCATGTGAGAGAGCTCGCGATCGCTGCCACCCACGAAGACGGCAAGCGCACGACGCGGTGCCTCTGCACCGGCGGCGGTGGTTAAGGCGACGAGCAGCTGCAGAGACAGGTTGGAGGGACGGTAATCGCCGTGTGCTACGGCCACCAGGATTCGCGAGGGGAAGATCTTGCGCAAGACGGGCAGCTGCTTCTGCATCATGGCCTCGGGCATGGGCATAATGACAGCGAGGGAGCCGTTCTTGCTGAGAGCCTTCTGAAGCATGAGAAGGGGCTCGCGCACGGGCGCGTCACAAAGAAATTTCACGAGGCGCGCATCCGAGGAAGTCAATTCCTCCAACTTGGACGCGGGCAGGTTGAAGAGGTCACACACGACGAAAGAGCCCGCTCCTGAGCGGTCGACAGCGTCGCACGCCCGTGCCATCGCTGCCAACGAGTTCTGCACGTGCATCATCAGTTCTTGCTTGTCGTAGCGCATCGGGCCCTTTTCATCCCACACAGCCTCGACAGTGTACTTTTGCTGCAGTGCGGAGTCGCGAGTCATCTCGGCGATCAGCGACTTTGCCTCTGCCTCGCTGTCCGCTTCTCCGCACTCGACACCATAGATGTCGCGCACCACGAACAGTTGGGATGTGATACCGGGGAGCACGCCCGACATGGCGCAGAAGCCGCAGCGCTTTGTGAACTCCTCCGTCTCGACCCAGTCTTCTCCGAGCAGCAGGTTCTGGAGCTCCCACATGGAGCCATTCGTCGGCAATCCATTCACCGTGTACGTACGGTGACGTACCTGCGTTGCGGCAGAGCTGCGAAGATCACTGCGATACTGCCACGATGCAACGCCGCCGGGAGTGCGCATGTCATGATACGATGCTGTGCGGCCATCCATCGTCGGCGAGGCGACCGAGAGCACGGGGGGAGCGTCGATCTGCCTGGAATAGTAGTGCGATGACGCTGACGCGTAGTCGTGCTGTGGTTGCTGCCATGGCCAGCGCCATGGCTCAGGTGCTGCCACTGGAAGGTGCTGCGATTGCTGCCATGGCCATCGCCATGACTCAGGCGCAGGGTATGGCGCAGGGGCGGGCGCTGCCATCGGATCGTGCTTTGGTTGCTGCCACGGACTGCTATAAGGCGCTGACGCAGACAAAGGTGGCGGTACTGGTGCTGGCGGCTCCCCGCGCGGTGTCGTGGGCCGAGAAGACACGCTCTTTTCACGGAAGCGATCGCGTGGCGTCGTACTCCGTGATCCAGCAGGTGCGACTGCGGAATTTTCAGTTGGCTCGTCTGATGGACGCGACCCATTCAGCAGAGGGGTACCGGTGTCCTCTGCAGCAGTCGATGTACGTGACCGGGTGGCGGCGCGTGGGCTTGCACTAGATGGCGCCGAGACCTTCACTTCTGCTGGCAATGGCAGCGGCACTTTCTTAGATTCTTCCTCGTCAGATTCTTCCGATGGAAGGTCGTCATCATCGTCCTGTTCGACTGGGGGCATGCTGACGCGAGTCACGAGAGGACGGCTCGTGCCAGCGAGTTGCGTGGGGGCGGCCGTCTATGGAGCGAAGCTCAAAATAGTGATGGTCGGCGTCAGCTCAATTTTGGCCCGGCGCGACGAAGGAGAAAGGGTGTGGTTTCACGTTCACGGCGCAGCGGGCTGCGGGGCCTCGGGCCCCTTCCGTGACGTTTATGATGACGTTACAACCTCACGTCGACTGATTGATGAGAGAAAGCGATGGTATGCTCGCGGTGCGACTCGTCTCGCTGCGACGCGGAATTCGGCGTTTGCAACATGCAAGCTGTCACGTGTCAGTAGCTGTCCAGGAGCTCTCAGATCTGATGAACTGCCAGCTGTAGGTGTAGCGAAATTAGCTACTAGGTAGTATATTGAAACTTGGCAACATAAAAACTACAATGATCTCCACACCGTAGTCCGTGCAAACTAATCGATCGACCACCCTCCCGGCACAGGGACCGCTTGATGTGTGGCTGTGAGCGCGTTGCCGACGGAGCTGCTGTTGAGCGCCGGCTCAATGCTGACAACCGACGCGCTGGTGAGCAGCCGCGGATCGACGGCGGGGTCATCGGCTGACTGCTTGCTCCGCATGGGCGCAAGGAAGGGCATCCATGGGGAGTCTGAGCCGGTTTGGAGGGTGCTGCGGCGCACCGGTCGCGAGGGTGCCGTATGCACCCACCGCCGATTGATCCGAACGGGTCGGAGGCCGCTCGACGAGGGACGTGACTGAGAGAGCCCGCTGGGGGCTGCTGGGGCCGGCTTTGACGAATTCACAGCTGGCTTTGACGAAGCGAGGGCGTCGAGGTCTTCTTCAGCGGTCGCAGCGCTCAGCGCGGCGCTCCGGCGTGGGTGTGACACGTCAGCCCACACATTGGCGGACGCTGGGCGCGAAGGCGCCGCTGAGGGCCAATCGTGCTGTGCTACGTGGGCAGCCGTTACTGGTGCCGCCGAGGGCGGGCGCGAGGACGGCTCGGAGTAGCAGCCTTCGACAGAGAGTGGCGCAGCCTCGGCCGTGTGTGGTCGTCGCGAGGGCGGACCGCTCAGAGAGAAGCCTCCGCCACGTGAGGGAGGCCGCGAGGCCGTACCCGGTCGCGAGGTCATCGCCGGTAGCTCGTTACTGCTCGCGCGAGCGGAGCTACCGTTACCGAAGCGGTCCAATCCGGTCTTCGGATGCACAGGCAGTGGCGCCGTCGCCGGCGGCCAGAGTTGCAGATTCTGCAGGCTCGCGGCGACGACGGACGACGGGCCACTCGACCTCGGTCTGGGTGGGGTGATGGTCGGCCGCGGTGAGCGCTGTGGTGAGCGCTGTGGTGAGAGCTCCACTGATTGCCACTGATTGCCACTGATTGCCACTGATTGCGATGAGCGCCGCGGTGAGCGCTCATCGTGCCTCTGCGCCGACGATGAGCGGACCGCCCGCTGTGGCTGCTGCTGCTGCTGCTGGTACTGCTGCTGCTGGTACTGCTGCTGCTGGTACTGCTGCTGGTACTGCTGCTCCTGATAGTGTTGGTGCTGCTCTTGCCCATACTCCCACTCGGCCGAGGCACACTCAAACGGCGGCGGGAAGGGATCATCCTCCATGATGCGCTCGCGCTTGGCATCCGTCGGCGCACGATTCCGCTGGCGCACGCGCGCGGCACTATAGGCCTCCTCCACGAGCGCGTATTGCGGCGGATCACACCACGGCGCTGCGGGCGGCTTGGCGAGCGCCCTGAAGTTGTAGAGTGGTGTGACGCGCTCCTCGACGTACGCTCGACGCAGTGCGTAGACTGAGATGGCGCGCTCGATCCGACGCCGCGTCAGGTCCGAGCCGGAGAGCGATCGTTGCAGTTCGGGATGCGTTAACGTGGGCTGTGAGGAGGAGCCCTTGGCGCTGAGGTGCACGAACGAGCTCGTGCGTGGCGGCATCACTGGCCCTTGAGGTGGCGGAGCCGCACCGTACTTCTGCGGCGAGAAGCGGCGTGCCTGCGCCACTGCGTTCCTCGGGGCGTTGGCTAAAGAGTGCAGCAGCGCCGCCGCCGCTGCTGCGGATGGCATGGTCGAGAGAGCGAGGTTGCCGTCGATCGCCTCCATCTCCATGAGTACGCACTTTGCGAACGCCTCCATCTCAGCACGGCCTGCGGCCGAGTGCGTGCGGGCCAGCAGCGCCGCCGCCGCTCCGCCGGATTCCCTGGCCGCGGCTTTCGCTTTCGCCGCCGTCGACGGCCGCGGCTGCGCCGCCCGCATGATTTAGAGCACTGGCAAAACCGTCGTGCGAACTTTTGAATCCACCTTTATTAAACAGGTCGCTCATGAATGAATCGACATGGAAGAACGACCTACATGTACCAAACGGAATCTTCATGTGAATTCCCTCATGTTCAGAATCAAATCGCATTTTTCATGCTCAGACTGCTGTCTGGTCGGAGCCCATCCCTCAGGGACGTTGGCTCAGAGTCGGGCAGCGAGTCGCCCGACGAGCCGCTGCAGTCACCCAGAGGCTTCTTCAGACGGCGCGGCGGCTTCAACGAGAAGGCAGATGGCACCGTGTCGCCGACCATGCCGGAGCGTCGTCCACCGGCATTGAGCGATGAGGCGTTACACAGCGCCCGCACGGCCTCGTCACCGGCGGGTGCCGTGAGCAGTGGCACTGGCACCGGGTCCACGATGCCCCTTATATCTACGCTCCGATTACACCGGCTGAAGAGCCCGGGATCAGGCGCACGCAATGGCGAGGCTGATGAGCCACACGCCTCGGCAGAGCATTTAGACCGCGGCACAGCTGCGTCCGCACGGTCCAATGTGCCGGCCTTTGCGCCGCAAGCCACTCGGCCAGCCGGTGACGAGGCGGGCGAGGCGGGCGCAGAGCTGCTGCTGCGGAAAGGCAGCGAGGCCGCTCTCGCGCTCGGCGCCGCGCCTCTCTCTGGCTTCCGCTCGCCTCGCTTCATGCCACGTGAGTCTCGTGCGCCACTCTCGCCTCGTGCGCCACTCTCGGCGCGAGAGCGGCTGGCTCTGGTGCAGCTGATGGCTGCTGAGGCAAAGGAAGCTGCTGAGGTCGCTTCTGAGGCTGAGGTAGCGGCGAGCTGCGGCGAGCTCCGACTGTTCTGCATGCGCGGGCCTCCTCTGCCGACTGGGGAAGGCGGCGGGCCGTCCGGAGCGCTGCACGCGCTGCCGCGCTCGTACTGGGACGCATGCACTCTCGTGCACAGTAGGGACGGCGGGCTCGTCTGCTGGCCGAGTGACGCGACTCCACCCGAGCACCTGCGCTTCTTTTGCTTCCCGGCGTCGCTGCTCGAGCGTTTACGTGCAGCGCGCCCCGCTGACAGCACGCACGACGGCTTCGGGTTCACCTTTTCGTTCACCGCCTCCAACGGCGCGGTGCGCTATGCATGCGCGGTCACGGGGCTCGAGAACGTCGCCCATGCGGGAGCCCTCGTCCCTCTGAGCCTCGTCCTTCTCTGCGATTGGCCGATGATGCGTGCGATGCTCGACGTTGCCAAGAGCCTCTTCCTGGTGCACCAGAGCCAGCCGCTCTCGCGCGCCTCGCTGGGTGCGCACGCTCGCCAGTTTGGTGCGGCGCTCGCGCAGAGCGACGCCGAGGTCGCCTTTCTGATGCAGCATCCCCTCTGGCTGCCCTCGCCCATCGCGCCGCTGCTCGAGGCCTGCGCGCGGGGGGGGGCCGGCACGAGCGACACGCTGCTCATCCTCTTCCTGGCCGCGCTCCTAGAAAGGCCTCTGCTCCTCGTGAGCACGCTGGTGGCCAGGCTGATGCCCGTTGCCGCCGCGCTCGTTCACACCCTCTCGCCTCTGTCGTACTCGGGCACCTTCATCCCCTTCCTACCTGCCAATCTGCACCCGGAGCCCGGCACGCTTGTCAACTGCTCACCCACCCCCTTCATCATCGGCATCGAGCGCCACCTCGTCGCGCAGCTCGAGCCCCTCGCGCCGCACGTAGTCGTCTTCGACCTCGACGACGGGACGCTTGCTGGCGACGAGGCGCTCGCCGAGTTGCGCGCGCTCGCGACGGCGCCCGCGCTCCTCGAGCTCAATGCCGAGATCGCGCGCCAAGTTGAGCGCCAAGCGCCCTCTACCGGTACCGGGAGCGTGCCCGCGCCGCCGCAGTCGGAGCGCGCCCTGCAGGCCACCTTCCTCGAGTTCATGTGCGAGCTGCTTGCACCGTCGGCCCAGCCGCTGCTGCGCGGCTCCGGCGACCCGATCGATGCCGCGCGTGCCGCCGAGTGCACCGTCGCCGTCGAGCTCGCTACGGACATTCTGCGGTATTTGTCGACCGACCGTCTACCCGCTGCGAGTCTCGAGACGGCGACGCGACGAGTGATGCAATGCAAGGCGGACGCACTCGTCCACGTGTGTGCACGACAGCCTCAGACGCGCTCCCTCGCCTTCCTCGCCGCCGCCCTCCAGAGCCGCACCGTGCGTGAATTCATGCTCGCCCCGGCAGCCTGCAGCGGAGGTCGAGGGGGAGGCGGCGGTGGCAGTTGCACGCCCTTGCGTCCGAGGGGCGGTAATGGCACCCCTTCGCGTACGGCCGGCGGCGGGAATGGCACCCCTTCGCGCAAGGCCGGCGGCGGCACCGATAGCGGCGGCAGCAGCATGGACACGGGCACCTTTGCGGATGCAGCTTGGCTTGCCGCCGGCTTGAACACGCGCCAATCCGTCAACGAGCACGCCATGGCGCTCGACACTGTCCAGGCCCTCATCGAGCAGCGGCTAGGCGAGGCGTGCCCCTCCCTACTGCGCTCGGCCTTGCTCTCGCCGCGCACAGCCACGTTCCAGCAGCGCTTCGAGGTGGGCGTGAACGAGACGCTCATCGGCGTCTACCCGTGCGCTCTGCATGCAGCGGCTCCCTCGCCCACGCACTCGGGCCTCGGCTCGCCAGGGCCTCGTGGTCTGCACGGGCTGCGCCAGGGAGTGCTGCACGTGTCCACGCGTCATCTGTGTTTCGAGGCGGCGCTCTTTGCGTCCGCATACACGAAGCTGCCCCTTGGCCG
>Ga0209550_10004470_pt1 | contig 13255 bp, 10 predicted proteins | sample LauGreSuBDMM15SN_2_FD_187567 | JGI IMG/M metagenome (GOLD analysis project Ga0209550, IMG submission 187567) | Freshwater lake microbial communities from Lake Michigan, USA - Su13.BD.MM15.SN (SPAdes) (version 5) | ecosystem: Environmental > Aquatic > Freshwater > Lake | place: Lake Michigan... | reverse complement strand
GGTACTGCTTTGTGGACCAATGGACAAGACATGGTGGATGCATGTTTGGCTTTGGGTGTAGACATCATGACGCCACACTGGGAGATGACTCTTGGTGAAGAGCGCGTGAAAGAGATTGTTGAAAAAGATTTCAAAGGCAAGATTTCATTCTTGGCTCAAAACATCAAAACCAATGACTTCGGTGACCAGGTATTTGATCCGTATGTGATTCGCGAAATGAGTGGTGTGAAAGTGGCCGTGATCGGTCAGGCTTTCCCATACACCCCAATTGCCAATCCACGTTATATGGTAGCCAACTGGACCTTTGGTATTCAAGACGACAACATGCAGAAGATGGTCAATGAAGTTCGTGCCAAGGGTGCAAAAGTTGTGATCGTTTTGTCTCACAACGGTATGGATGTGGATTTGAAGATGGCCAGCCGTGTGACTGGTATCGATGCAATCATGGGTGGTCACACGCATGATGGCGTACCAACACCTGTTAAGGTGAAAAACTCAGGCGGTGTTACGTTGGTGACGAATGCTGGTTCAAACGGTAAATACTTGGGCGTTCTAGATTTCAAAGTGAACGGTGGCAAGATTGCTGATTTCCGTTACAAATTATTGCCAGTATTTTCAGACATGATTCCTGCTGATACAGCGATGAACAAATTGATTGATAAGATTCGCACCCCTTACGAAACTAAGTTGGGTGAAAAGCTTGCGGTGACTGAAGGTACTTTGTACCGCCGTGGTAACTTTAACGGTAGTTTCGATCAATTGATTCTGGATGGTTTGATGGCCGTGAAAAATGCTGAGATTGCATTCTCACCAGGTTTCCGCTGGGGCACATCATTGTTACCAGGTCAAGCAATCACCATGGAACACGTGCTTGATCAAACCGCGATCACTTATCCATGGACAACTGTAACCATGATGAAGGGCGACATGATCAAGACTATTCTTGAAGATATTGCGGACAACTTGTTCAATCCAGATCCTTACTACCAACAAGGTGGTGACATGGTGCGTGTGGGCGGCTTGCAGTACACCATCAATCCAATGGGCGAGGCCAATAAGCGCATCAGCAACATGACGCTCAATGGCAAATTAATTGATCCTAATAAGACTTACAAAGTCGCGGGTTGGGCTCCAGTAGCAGAAGAAGCAAAAGCTGCTGGTGGTGAGCCAATTTGGGATGTGGTGGCTAAATACCTCCGCGATATTAAGACAGTTAAAGCCAAGCAACTCAATATGCCAATCATTGAGGGTGCCAAAGGTAACCCTGGTTTCGCTGCATAACTAATCACAAGCAAGACAGCATACCTTTGCGGTGTGCTGTCTTGCTTCATTATTAGAAGTAATTTCAAAAGTACTTAAAAGTCTCGACAAAAAGATCAAGCCAAGGGCTAATCGCCAAAAATGCCATAAAATGTCAGGCTTAAAAGGTAAAACCTCTATTTATGCCTGAAATTAACTTAAATTCCATTGCTAGCACGGTTCTTTGGGCCACGTTTGTGGTGACTGTCCTTTTGGGCATTGTTTTACAGAAAACACGGTTTTGTACCATGGGTGCTATCACCGATATTGCCATCATGGGCGAGTGGACTCGCATGCGTCAATGGGTTTTAGCCATCGGTGTGGCCATCATTGGTGTGGGTGTTATGACTGCAGTGGGCATGATTGACACCAGTAAATCGATCTATACCGGTTCACGCTTGACCTGGTTATCCACCATCGTGGGTTCTTTGATGTTTGGCTTTGGCATGGTCCTAGCTTCAGGCTGCGGAAGCAAAACGTTGTTGCGCATTGGTTCAGGCAATCTAAAGTCTTTGGTGGTCTTTTTAACTTTGGCACTATCGTCTTATATGACTTTAAGAGGCGTGTTTGGCGTTTTCAGGGTCAATACCACTGATACTGTGTTTATCACCTTATCAACACAACAGGATTTGCCAAGCGTGCTTGCTGCTTCGATGGGCATGGCCAAAGATACTTTGCAGATCAGTTTGGCGCTCATCATTGGTGGGGCCTTGATTGTGTTTGCACTGATCAAAAAAGAATTCTGGAGCTTCAATAATCTCTTGGCTGGCTTTGGCGTTGGAGCTGCCGTCCTGTTGGTTTGGTGGATTTCAGGGGTCTTGGGTTATGTGGCTGAAGATCCAAATACCCTAGAGGAAGTTTTTGTGGCAACCAACAGTGGTCGCATGGAAAGCTTGACGTATGTAGCGCCTTACGCCTACGTGATTGAGTGGCTGACATTCTTCAGCGATGCAAGCAGAAAAATAACTTTAGGTATTACTTCAGTCTTTGGTTTGGTTGTTGGCTCATTCATCTACTCAATCGTGACCAAGACATTCCATTGGGAAACTTTTAGAGATGCTGAAGATACTGGCAATCATTTGCTTGGCGGCATTTTGATGGGCGTGGGTGGTGTGACTGCTTTTGGTTGCACAATCGGTCAAGGCTTGACCGGTATTTCAACTTTGGCCATCAGTTCATTCATAGCTTTAGCAGGCTTCATTGTTGGCGCTCTTTTAGCCATGAGATATTTGCAATGGAGAATGCTGCCACCACCTTGCGAACCAGTTTTAGGAAGTAATCACACAAATCAACATTCAAACACTGGAGGATGTGGCATGCCACTACAAATCGCTTGTCATACGGATCAATTTGGTACTTTGGGGCAAATCACTGCACATGATGTTTCTGAAATTGCTCGCCAAGGTTACAAATCTATCATCAACAATCGCCCTGATGGCGAGGCTGGCCCACAGCAACCCTTGAATGCAGAAATTGAAATGGCTGCAAAAGCTCTTGGCCTCAATTACGCATACTTACCAGTGGTCAGTGGTCAAATCACTCTAGAGCAAGCGCAAGAAATGTCTCGCTTGCTTGAGACAATGCCTGGCCCTGTTTTGGCATTTTGTCGCTCAGGTGCCAGATCAACTAATTTGTACATGTTGGCTCAGCAGGTCGGTTGATTAGTTGGAGTTAACTCTCATCGGGATTGCTCTTGGCATTTTTGTAGGAGTGGTCTTAGGTTTGACGGGTGCGGGCGGTGCTATTTTGTCTGTACCCCTCTTAGGATTCTTCCTGCATTTAGAGGTTGCTCAGGCTGCCCCCATCGGATTAATGGCGGTGGCTTTGTCTTCTGGCTTGGGTGCCTACCTGGGCTTTTCCGCAAAAATACTCAGGTACAAAGCCGCGCTTTTAATTGCTTGTGCGGGCTTGATTTTGTCACCCATCGGAATTTGGTTGGCACACCAATTACCTAACTGGCCCTTGGTTTTGATTTTTGCCATGATTCTGCTGTTGGTCGCTAAGAATATGTGGACTCAGGCTAAAAGAGAATTGGCTGGTATAGAGGAGGCGCTTGGTCCACCATGCCAACTTGATCAAACCATCGGGAAGCTCACTTGGACATTGCCTTGTGCCAGAGCACTCTTTGGCTCTGGAGCTCTTGCTGGCTTTTTCTCTGGTTTGCTAGGAGTGGGCGGGGGTTTCATCATTGTTCCTGCTTTGAGGAAATTCACGGATCTGCCTATTAAATCAATCGTGGCCACTTCTTTAGGTGTTCTTACAATCATCTCAACGGGTGGCGTGCTGTTTTCTAATTTTTATGGTGCAATGAACTGGTCTTTGGCTTGGCCATTTTCTGTGGGATCCATATTGGGACTACTGATTGGTCGACAGCTGGTCAAGAGTATCTCTGGGCCTAGGGTTCAGCAAGCTTTTGCAATCTTTGCTATCTTGATTGCTATGACGATGCTGATCAAATTAAGCCTCTAAATGAACACTGAACTTCCTCAAGCTCAAACCGTTTGGTTGATGAGGCGTAACTGTTCTTTTACACCCAAGCAAGTGGGTATATTTTATTTATCCATGGTGTGTTTTTCAGGCCTGATCACCACTTATTTTTGGTGGATTGGTGCATGGATGGTGGTGCCTTTCACTCTTATTGAGTTATCGGTCTTAGGCATTGCATTGCTGATTTATGCCAGGCATGCCAGGGATTACGAAAAAATCACATTGCAAGACTCTGAATTAATCATTGAGTTGAATTTGGGGTACAAGAAATCCCTGACGCAATGGAATGCCTCATGGGTCAGAGTCAAAGATCCTGAGTCTTTGTATGACCGAAAAAAAGATTTGGTGATTTTGGAGAGTGGGACTCAAACGATATCGATTGGTCAATTCATTTTGGCTGAAAAAAGACATGATTTAGCCAAAGAAATTAGGCAGGCACTGAGGCTGTGCTTGCATTAAAATGGCAAGATGAACCAACAGTCATTTAAATTACTTGCTCTGATCACATCAATTGTCATTTTTTCAGCTTGTGGTAAAGGTCCTGATCAGGAACCTCTGCCGCGGTTGGTGAAGGTGGTGGTCTTAGGTCAGGCGAGTGAGGCAGCGACTGAAATGGGGGTCATCAAAGATCCTGGTGTTTTGCGCTTTGATGCCAGTGGCAAAGTGATGGAAGTTCTTGCCAAATCAGGTGACTCAGTTTTACCAGGTCAATCATTGGCTCGCATCATCCCTAACAGTGTCTCCTCTGAATCCTCCGTGATGATCAGCTATCGCGCCGCAAAAGCAGAGTTGCAATCAGCAGAAGCTGACTTTAAAAGATATACCGATTTAAAAAACAAAAACTTCATCTCAGCCTCTGAATTTGATCGTCGTGTTGCAACCATTGAATCAGCCCGTGCCAAATATGAACAATCTATTGAGAATATCGGCTTTGTTACTTTAAGAGCCTTAGAGGTTGGTAAAGTTTCTCAGATGAACATCACTGTTGGACAAGTGGTCAGCAATCAAGATGTGATCGGAAAAATCAGCGCAGATAAAGCCAGTAAGAAGATTGAAAAAAATGATAACAATAGCAGTGGCAAGACTTCTTCCAAATCTTCACTCAAGATTCCAACAACCGCCATTCACAGTGATGGTGTGAGTGTCTTCAAGCTAACGCTTGATCAAGGATCTCAATCAACCGGCAAGATCAGCGCTGTAAAACTTGTATTGGGTAAGATTGATGATCAATCTGCTGAGTTGGTGAGTGGCTTGGTGGCTGGTGATATTGTGATTGCTACCGGGTGGCATGCCTTGAGTGAAGGCCAACAAGTCAGAATCGCCATCGCTGAAAAGGCTCAGTGATGAGTCCTGATCGTTTCAATTTATCGCGCTGGGCGATTCAGAATAGTGCGCTAACGCGTTACTTGATGATTGCCTTGGTTTTGCTGGGCATTAGCGCTTATTTCCAGTTAGGCCAAGATGAGGACCCGCCGTTTGCTTTCAGGGCTATGGTGATCCGTACCTTTTGGCCTGGTGCAACAGCGATCCAAGTCTCTGATCAAGTCACTAATAAGATTGAACGAACTTTGCAAGAAGTGCCAAGTATCGACAAGATTCGCAGTTTTTCTCATCCTGGCGAATCAATGGTCATCTTTTTTGCCAAAGACAGTACGCCGGCTAAAGAGATCCCGAATCTTTTTTACACCGTCCGTAAAAAGGTGAATGATTCAAAATCATATTTGCCAATGGGCGTACAAGGCCCATATTTTGATGATGATTTTGGCGACACTTACGGTGTTATCTACGCCATGTCTGCGAAGGGCTATACCACCCGTGAAGTGAGAGACTTTACAACTCAAATCAGACAACGTTTATTGCAGGTTAAAGACGTTGGCAAGGTGAACGTCTATGGCTTGCAAGACGAAATGGTATACGTTGAGTTATCTCGTAAAAAGATGGCTCAGTATGGATTATCACCAGCAGTGGTGGCGCAGCAATTGAATCAACAGAACACCATTGAAAGTGGTGGAAATATTGAATCTAATTCTTTTTCAATGCCGATTCGTGTGGGTGGACCCTTTGAGAACGTTGCAGATATCAAGGCGATGCCCTTGCGCGCTCCATCTGGTGCATCGATTCGTTTGGGGGACATTGCCGAGGTTCGTCGTGATGTGATCAATCCATCTCAAAGCAAGGTTCGCTTCCAGGGTGAAGAGCTGGTGGCTTTGGGTATATCAATGGCCAAAGGCGGAGACATTGTTGAGCTAGGCAAAACTTTGACCAAAGCCAGCAAGCTAATTGAAAAAGACTTGCCAGCGGGTGTGACTTTGTCTTTGATTCAGGATCAGCCAAATGTGGTGGCTGGCTCAGTCAAAGAATTTTTGGTGACTTTGTTTGAGGCATTGATCATTGTGTTGGCTGTGAGTTTGTTGGCCCTTGGTTTGCATCGACATCCTTGGAGAATTGATCCAAGACCTGGTTTGGTGGTGGCAATCAGTATTCCTTTGGTGATGGCTGTGACCTTTTTGGTGATGCATTTGGCTGGTGTGGGTTTGCACAAGATTTCTTTGGGCTCATTGATCATTGCTTTGGGCCTTTTAGTTGATGATGCCATCATCGTTGTAGAAATGATGGTGCGTAAGATGGAAGAGGGCTACGATCGGATGAAGGCTGTGACTGCAGCCTATGAGCTGACTGCCATGCCGATGTTGACCGGCACCTTGATCACAGCGGTTGGTTTTTTACCGATTGGTATTGCTAAGTCGGCCGTGGGTGAATACACCTTTGCCATTTTTGCGGTTACTGCAGCCGCCCTGATCATTTCTTGGTTTGTATCAGTTTTATTTGTACCGTATTTGGGCTTCTTGCTACTAAAGAAACCTGCTCATGCCACCCCTGAGGGGGCGCAGCATGAGCATTTTGATACACCGTTCTATGAACGTTTCAGAGTGGTCGTTGCATGGTGCATTGATCATCGTAAAAAAGCCATCATGGCAACGATTGCAACCTTTGTGCTCGGTATTGTTGGTATGAGTCAAGTGCAGCAACAATTTTTCCCAGATTCATCTCGACCTGAAATATTGGTCGATATATTTCTAGCAGAAGGCTCTAGTTTTGAAGCCACTGAAGCTGCTGCGAAAAAAATTGAAGCAAAAATTTTGGAGCAGCAAGGAGTGCAATCTGTCACGATATGGGTGGGCAATGGAGCACCTCGTTTCTTTTTACCTTTAGATATTATTTTTCCAAGATCGAATGCGGCTCAAGCAGTCATCGTTGCTGAACTTGCTCATCGTGATCGATTGAATAAAGCCTTGCCTCGTATCTTAGAGGATGCTGCGCCTGAAGCAAGGCTGCGTGTCAAACTTTTACCCAATGGCCCGCCGGTAACTTACCCAGTTGAATTCAGGGTCACAGGTGATGATCCGATCAAGCTCAGGGCAGAGGCTAATAGCTTCATCGATGTGATGCGCCAGTCACCACTTGTTTACGGTGTTAAAGATAACTGGAATGAAAACCAAGCAGTGGCCAAAATTGATGTGGATGCCGCCAAGGCGCGTGAGTTAGGTGTTCCACCTCAAGTGATTGCACAAACATTGGCCAGTCATTTTGGCGGCGTCACGATTGGTCAATATCGTGAGGGTGATTTGTTGGCGCCAATTGTTTTACGCTTACCTCGCGCTGAGCGTAATCAAATCAGTGATCTCAATGAAACCATGTTGACCACTGTCGGTGGTCAATCAATTCCCTTGGGCCGTATTGCAAACGTGATCGTGGTCTGGGAGCCAGCCACGATTTGGCGTGAGAATCGTGAGTACGCCATCACGCTTCAAGCGGACGTTATTCAAGGTGTACAAGGACCGACTGCCACTGCAGAGTTGTTAAAAGAATTCAAACCATTGATGGCTAAATTACCCCCTGGATACAAGGTGGATATCGGTGGCTCTGTGGAGGAAAGTTCCCGCGGTCAAGATTCCATCAATGCTGGTATACCAGTGATGCTATTCATCACCTTCACATTATTGGTGATTCAGTTGCGCAGCAGCTCTCGAGCCTTCTTGGTTATTTTGACGGCTCCCTTGGGCATCTCTGGTGTGGCATTGACCTTGCTTTTGTTCAATAAGCCATTTGGCTTCGTTGCATTGCTAGGTTTCATTGCTTTGCTCGGCATGATCATGCGTAACTCAGTGATTTTGATTGATCAAATTGAACAAGGTCGCGCATCGGGCATGCCAGCAAGAGAAGCGATCATTCATGCCTGCGTCACTAGGTACAGACCAATCATCTTGACAGCGGCAGCAGCAGTCTTGGCGATGATTCCTTTGTCGCGCAGTGTGTTCTGGGGTCCGATGGCAATTGCGATCATGGGTGGCTTGATGGTGGCGACTGCTTTGACTTTATTAGCCTTGCCAGCAATGTATGCTGCTTGGTTCAAAATTGATAAAAATACGGCTTGAAATACATTTTTGATTTAAAGACTTATTCACATGCGCATTCCAATTCCTGAAGAAAAAACATTTGTTCATGAATCCATCATCACGGTTCGTTGGGGTGACATGGATGCCTTTGGTCATGTGAACAATGCGGTGTACTTTCGTTATATCGAACAAGCTCGTATCAATTGGTTGGACAGTCTAGGGTTGAACTTTGCCCAAGATGAGCAGGGCGTTGTGGTGGTGAATGCCTTTTGTAACTTCATGAAACCGGTTGAGTACCCAGCAGATCTCATCATCAAAACCTACATCACTAATCCCACGCGAGTAGGTTTGGATACCTTCAACGAGATGTCTTTGGCGAGTGACCCAGAAACGGTTCGAGCAACATCTGGGGCAACGATTGTTTGGGTGGACTTTAAGACCCAAAAAGCGGCTTCTTGGCCAGATCAAATAAAGGCCAAGCTGGTCCTCTAAAAAAAACTAAAAATTCAGTAAGTCAAAAAAAGTAGCAATAAACCAACAATCCAAGATTGCTTACTTTGGCTTTTTCAACAAAGAGGCCAAAAGAGGGTTGAGCTTTTTCTCAGAGTTCTTTTTATTCCCACCTTTGGGCTTGGGGGCTGAATTCTTGATTTGGTTGGCCACGGCCAATCCCGCGTTCTTGTAAAGGTCTGTTTTCTTCATGGGGTATTTAATTAAATCATTGATTTATATATAATTTTTATTTTAAACGGGGCAGGCCACCCATGGCAATCAATTTCAGGTAATTTGTCATTATATGAACTGCAATCTCTTGCCAGAAACCCAAGTCTTATATAAGATATAAGTCTTAAAGATTGCTTGTTATTTGCCTAAAAAGAGAGGGAAACACCATGTTGAAAGCCTATCGTGATCATGTTGCCGAGCGTGCAGCTCTAGGTATTCCACCATTGCCATTGTCAGCTCAGCAGACTGGCGAGTTGATTGAGTTGCTCAAGAATCCACCAAAAGGTGAGGATGCAACTTTGGTCGAGTTGATCACTCACCGCGTTCCAGCTGGTGTAGATGATGCAGCAAAGGTCAAGGCCTCTTACTTGGCGGCGGTTGCTTTTGGTAAAGAAAAAACACCATTGATCACGCGTGAAACAGCGACTAAGTTGTTGGGCACGATGCTTGGTGGTTACAACATTTCTCCATTGATTGATTTGTTGGATGACGCCACAGTTGGTGGCATCGCTGCTGAAGGATTGAAGAAAACTCTATTGATGTTTGATCAATTCCATGACGTCAAAGAAAAGGCTGATAAAGGCAACGCCAATGCTAAGGCTGTTTTACAAAGCTGGGCAGATGCTGAATGGTTCACAAGTCGTCCTGAAGTTCCACAAAGCATGACTTTGACGGTGTTCAAAGTAACAGGCGAAACAAACACAGACGATTTGTCTCCAGCACCAGATGCTTGGAGCCGCCCAGACATTCCATTGCATGCATTGGCGATGTTGAAAAACCCACGTGAAGGCATTGAGCCTCAAGAGTCAGGCAAGATTGGTCCAATCAAGCAATTGGCTGCTTTGCAAGCAAAAGGTCATTTGGTTGCCTACGTTGGTGACGTCGTTGGTACAGGCTCATCACGTAAGTCAGCCACAAACTCAGTGTTGTGGTTCACAGGTGAAGACATTCCTTATGTGCCTAACAAGCGTTTTGGCGGTGTTTGTTTGGGCACTAAAATTGCTCCGATTTTCTACAACACCATGGAAGATGCTGGCGCTTTGCCGATTGAGCTAGACGTTAACAGCATGAACATGGGCGATGTGATTGAGTTGCGTCCTTATGAAGGTAAAGCACTCAAGGATGGCAAAGTAATCGCTGAGTTCAAAGTCAAGTCAGATGTTCTATTTGATGAAGTGCGTGCCGGTGGCCGTATTCCATTGATCATTGGTCGTGGTTTAACGACCAAAGCTCGTGAAGCTTTGGGCTTGCCAGTTTCAACATTGTTCCGCTTGCCAACTAATCCAACTGATTCTGGCAAAGGATTCTCATTGGCACAGAAGATGGTTGGTCGCGCTTGCGGTTTGCCAGAGGGCAAGGGCGTTCGCCCAGGCACTTACTGTGAGCCTAAGATGACAACTGTGGGTTCGCAAGACACCACAGGTCCAATGACTCGTGACGAATTGAAAGATTTGGCATGTTTAGGTTTCTCATCAGACATGGTGATGCAGTCTTTCTGCCACACAGCCGCTTATCCAAAACCAGTGGATGTGAAGATGCATCATGAGTTGCCTGACTTCATCAGCACCCGTGGTGGTGTTGCTTTGCGTCCAGGTGATGGTGTGATCCACTCTTGGTTAAACCGTTTGTTATTGCCTGACACAGTTGGGACAGGTGGTGACTCTCACACTCGTTTCCCAATTGGTATTTCATTCCCAGCGGGTTCAGGTTTGGTAGCGTTTGCTGCAGCCACTGGTGTGATGCCTTTGGATATGCCTGAGTCTGTGTTGGTTCGCTTCAAAGGCAAGATGCAGCCAGGCGTCACATTGCGTGACTTGGTGAACGCAATTCCTTTGTATGCGATCAAGCAAGGTTTGTTGACCGTTGAGAAGAAGGGTAAGAAAAATATTTTCTCTGGCCGTATTTTAGAAATCGAAGGTTTGCCTGATCTTAAAGTTGAGCAAGCATTTGAATTGTCAGACGCATCTGCTGAGCGTTCAGCTGCGGGTTGTACTGTTCATTTGAACAAAGACCCGATCATTGAATACATGACCAGCAACATCACCTTGATGAAGTGGATGATTGCGAATGGTTACTCTGATGCACGCACATTGGGTCGTCGTATCAAGGCGATGGAAGCATGGTTGGCAAAACCAGAATTACTCAAAGGTGATGCTGATGCTGAATACGCAGCAGTGATTGAAATTGATTTGGCTGATGTTCATGAGCCAATCGTGGCCTGCCCGAACGACCCTGATGATGTGAAGACATTGTCTGAAGTATCTGGCGCAAAAATTGATGAAGTGTTCATCGGTTCTTGCATGACCAATATTGGTCACTTCCGTGCGGCATCTAAGTTGCTTGAAGGTAAGCGTGATATTCCTGTGAAATTGTGGGTTGCTCCTCCAACCAAGATGGATGCACAGCAATTAACAGAAGAAGGTCACTACGGTGTTTTAGGTGGTGCCGGTGCGCGCATGGAAATGCCCGGTTGTTCATTGTGTATGGGTAACCAAGCACAAGTTCGTGAAGGTGCTACTGTGATGTCAACATCAACACGTAACTTCCCGAACCGTTTAGGTAAAAACACATTTGTTTACTTGGGCTCAGCTGAGTTGGCATCTATTTGCTCTAAATTGGGTCGCATCCCGACCAAAGAGGAATACATGGCTGACATGGGTGTTCTCAATGCAAGCGGAGCTGAAATCTACAAATACATGAACTTTGATCAAATCAAAGGTTTCAGTGATGTGGCAAAAACAGTCGATGCTTAAACATTTATCTTAAGAGCAACATTAAAAGGGGCTTTCTTCGGAAAGCCCCTTTTTTCATCTTGGCTGAAAAAATCATCATGAAGAGGTATGCTAGTGATACTTTACTAATTGATGCATGACATGTTCAAGTTCTCTGACTTAACAATTCCAGTGATACAGGCGCCGATGGCAGGTGGGGTTAATACGCCTGCATTGGTATCAGCTGTCTCCGATGCAGGTGGCTTGGGCAGTTTTGGTTTTGCCTATTCGACCCCAGAAAAAATTGATGCTGATTTAAAGAACACCAAAGCACTCATTAAAAAAGTACCGAACACCAGAATCAATGCCAATTTTTTTGTGTTCAAAGAACCAGTCATGCCAGCAGTGTCAGAACAGCAGAAAGCATTGAGTGATCTAAAAGATGTGGTGGATTCATTGGGTGTGACAGTGGCTATTCCAAAGCCACCTTATATTCCAGATCTACAAAGCATGCTTGAACCGATTTGGGTTCATCAACCAGAAGTGCTGACCTTTCATTTTGGTTTGCCGCCACAGCAGGTCATTGAAAAGGCTCATTCCTTAGGTATTAGTGTAGGTGTCACAGCCACTTCTTTAGAAGAAGCCTTGATGATTCAATCGGCGGATGTTGATTTCATTGTGGCCCAAGGCATTGAAGCGGGCGGTCATCGTGGCATCTTTGATCCTCGCGGCGTTGATCAACAACTGACAATCAGGGATTTAGTTCAAGAGTTGGCTCAGCATCTTCAAATACCTATTGTGGCTGCCGGCGGTCTCATGGATGGTCGAGATGTTCGTGACATCATTCAATCTGGTGCATCAGCTGCGCAAATGGGCACAGCATTCTTGGTGACTGCTGAGGCAGGCTCTAGTCCTGCTCATCGTCGCTTTGTATTGACCAAGCATGAACTAGGTGCCGCTTTTACCAGGGCTTTCTCAGGCCGTCCCGCACAAGGCGTTAAAAATAAATACATGTCATTGATGGAAGGTAAAACTTATTTACCATTTCCTCTACAAAACAACATGACCGCTGCGATGAGGCAATGGGCTGCAAAGCATGATGAGGGGGATTATCAAAACCTTTGGGCTGGAACTGAATATGCGAGAGCTCGTGCCATGTCAGTATCAGATTTGATGACAACCTTGTCAAATGAATACCAATCGGCGGGGAAGTGATCATGAGTATTCATAATCCCCAACATGTTCAACATTTATTGCAGGCTTGGTTAGACGGTAGAGGGCATTCCGCTGACTTGATTGAGGCATTTCGAACCTTTTATAAAGACAGCGAGTTGCCGGATAAATATGGCACAGCTCTTGAAAATATTTTATCCAGAGTAGAGTCATCATCGCTTTTTACTGAAGAAAGTTGCTCCTTCAGTAAAAAAGACCTGGCCAATGCTTTGAGGGTTTGGTTAGAAAAAGTTCAGCAATATCTCTCTAAGGAACATCCATGATGAAGCGACTGCTGCAGTCGATTGTTTGCGCAGCCACTTTACTCGCAATTAATCCGATTGGAGCTTTGGAGTTTTCTGATATTGCTAATGAAGGCGAAATCAAGTATTTAAAAATCCGTCCTGATCCCGGTGCTTAAAGCTA
>Ga0209550_10004468_pt1 | contig 13259 bp, 16 predicted proteins | sample LauGreSuBDMM15SN_2_FD_187567 | JGI IMG/M metagenome (GOLD analysis project Ga0209550, IMG submission 187567) | Freshwater lake microbial communities from Lake Michigan, USA - Su13.BD.MM15.SN (SPAdes) (version 5) | ecosystem: Environmental > Aquatic > Freshwater > Lake | place: Lake Michigan... | reverse complement strand
TTAGTACCCCACTATGAATACACAGAAGAAGGCGGCTCAAACTCGATTTATCGTCGCAGTATCGCTCTTTGCCGCAGCGCTGATCTCGGCTCTTGCGCTGACAGCCCTCGGCAACAGAACTGATAGTTACTGGGTAGCAAAGAGCGCACTGGCACCTGGTGTTGAAATATCGCGTGATCAGATTGCATTGGTAAAGGTAGCGCTAGGGGAGAGCGCATCACGATACATCTCAAGCAATACACCGCTGGAAGGCAGTTATGTAACTCGAGCGCAGAGCGCCGGTGAGTTAATTTCAATTGATGACGTGAGCGATTTGGCGCCAACTCAAAGAACGCAACTAGTGCCAATAGCTGTGCGCGCCACAGATTTACCAAGCGATATCTCAATTGGCGAGGCGATCAATATTTATTGGGTACCTGAGTCTGCGATGGGCGGAGTTCAAATTGGCATGCCGGAAGTAGTTGTGAAGAACGCTTACATCAGATCAATCGATAGAAAATCTGCCAATTTTTCATCTGATATCGCGCTAACAATCTCGCTGATTGATTCTCAAATCATAAAACTGCTCGATGCCACAGTGAGCGGCCGACTAGTAATTGTTCGCGCACTGGGCTAGATATGGATCCATTAGACGTACCCACGGTTGTCACTGCTATCTCAGATCCTGAATTTGAGAGCTTGGTATCGAGCGCTTTATTTGGCCAGGGATGGAACGTCATCGCTCGCGTAATGGATTTCTCAGAATTGCAAAGGGCGGTCTCTGCCAATTCCGGAAAGAGACTTCTACTTATCTTCTCTACCGACTTACCAGGCGCTAGCGCTCTTGAGATATCGAAATTAGCATCTCCAGTTGTTTCTCTATTTGGTTTTGCTGATCAATCTGGAAATGATCGCGGGTTCTCAAATATTTTTGCACGGCCAACATCGCCAGAAAATCTCACCTTGGTTATCTTAGAAAACATTAGATCTTCCGGTCTTCGTGCACCCATGATCCACCCCGCCGCCAAGTACCGTGCCAAGGTTGTTGCGGTTGGAGGTATCGGCCATACAACGGCCAATACAACGGTCGCAATTAATCTGGCACAAGAGAGCGCCCTATTGGCGGTGAAGACTTTGTTGATCGAAGCTAACTTTCAAGCCCCTGCTATTGCTTCTCTATTGGATCTTCGTAAGTTATCTAACGAGGCAAGCTGGCGTGATTTCTCCGAGAACTTATCGGTAATGGAATTAACCCAAGAGACAATCACTGAATTTGAGCAACGCATAAGCGCGGCAGGCGAATCTTTTGATCAGATAGTGATTGATCTTGGCTCGGTCGCCTTCTTGGCGAGGGAACTTTCGGATAGACGGTGGAGTTCTGCTGCCAAGATCTGGGCAGTTCGCAGCGCCGATCACTTGGTACTCACCACCATTTCAACATTTCTCGCACAGAAACGTTGTGATGAATTCACTCAGAGTTTTGCAAAAATATCGACTTCCGCCGATATTCATCTTGTTAATACTCACGCCTCCAGTAAACGCGGACCCGAATTAAACTCTTCTCGGAAATTGCCAATTAGGTCTGCGGTTCTTTGGAACCTGCCTTGGGATCTGCGATCTTGTCAGTTAGCGATCGAAGAACGTACAACTCTGCATCAAGCCGCCGAAAGGGGAGCGCTGCGTAAAGAAATAGCCAAAATGGCGCAGGCGATAAGCGTTAATTCCTCCAAGTAAGACACTTCCTAAATCTCTTATACCCTTAGCGCTATGCGTGGGTATCTTCCTGTAACAGTCGAAGAAATTGCTACATTCCTCGAGTCACAAGCCATGGAGTGCGGACCTTTATATGCCCCAACAATTAAGTTTCTAACTGCAAATAGCGAGATGGATGAAGAAGAAGGCGAATTCATTCTCTCTATGCTCGCCGCCGACGAAGCGTTGGAGATGCGCACCAATCCCGCAAAACCAGGCTTTATCTTGGCTCTTGAAGTTAGCGATCCCGAGATAGCCGAGCACGGTGAGAACTTTGTAATTCTAAAAGATGTTGCCAAATGGGAGAGCGTGCAATGCGCCTTCTTGGTCTCATCAGATGGTGAAGAGTTAACTTGGTTTGCTACCCAAGAGATTAAGCCAGCGCTTCAAGAGTGGTTGCAGGATTAGTTCGCCATGCCTAAGTTAGAAGAGTTTTTACGAGACCGCAGTCCGCTTGATTCCAAACAGATTAGACGAATTCGCGAGTTAACCGCTGATTGGCAACTCTTGGCAGACCTTTCATTTGCAGATCTAATTTTATGGGTTCCGCTTCGCAAAGACTTTAAAACCTGGCCTTCTGGTTATGTAGCCGTTGCACATATTCGACCAACAACAGCTGCGACAGTCTTTAACCAGGATGTGATCGGCGATGAAATCGCATGGGGTTCACGTCCGCGAATCGACCAGGCGCTTTCAGAGGCTGAAATTATTAGAGATGCGCAACCTGAAAAGTTTGGTGAAATCTTTATTAAGGAAGAGACCATTCCGGTAATTCTGGAAGATCAAGTAATCGCGGTAATTTCGCGCCACCGCAACGCCGAACTTATGCGCCAACCAAGCCGTCTGGAGCTAAATTATCGAGAAGTAGCTCATAACGTCTATCGCATGGTGGCGGAAGGAACTTTTCCGTATACCGAACATAGCGAGCTCTTTGATCCTGCGGTGCGCGTTGGCGATGGATTGATTCGCCTTGATATCAACGGTGCAATCATTTATGCCAGTCCAAATGCAAAATCTGCTTTTAGCAGAATGGGTTGGACTGGTGAACTAGAAGGCAACAATCTCGGACAGGCCGCCCGTAGCGTCTCCGTTTTGAAGTTTGAAGCACATGAAGAAGCGATTGAAGTAGGTTTAAGTGGCAAAGCGCTGCGTCGAGTAGAGATAGAAAATGCTGGCGGAACCGTAGATCTATTGGCTCTTCCCTTGCTTGCGGGCGGTGATCGAATCGGTGCAATAGTCCTCTTGCAGAACGTGACAGAACTGCGTCGTCGTGAGCGTGAACTCGTAACTAAAGATGCAACTATTCGCGAGATTCATCATCGCGTTAAGAATAATTTACAGACAGTATCTGCTTTGCTTCGCTTGCAATCGCGCCGCATTGAAGACCCGGCCGCAAGTGCTGCGTTAAATGAAGCAGTCCGTCGCATCGCATCTATCGCTCTCGTTCACGAGACTCTTTCAAGCAGTGCCGAAGCATCTGTTGCTTTCGACGATGTGCTCGATCGTCTGGTAGCTCACGCATTAGACCTAAGCCCTCGAATGGGACAACTACAAATTGCTCGTACCGGTGAACTTGGAGCTCTTGATCCGCGTATCGCAACGCCACTGTCTTTAGTCGTAACTGAGTTAATTCATAATGCGCTTGAACACGGGCTCGCCGAATCGGGAAATCATTTGACTATTACGGTAGCGCGCAGCCAAAGCGGTGCTGAGATAACTATCTTTGATGATGGGGTCGGTTTACCAAAGGGATTCTCGCTGGCAGAATCTTCAAACCTTGGATTACAGATAGTGCGCACATTGACTGAAAATGAGTTACGCGGAAATATAGATTTAGTTCGGACACCTGCAGGAACCGAGGCGCGATTAACTTTTCCAATTTAACTGGGTTCAAAACTAAATGGAGTTGTTCTGCTCCATCATGCGCGCACGATTACGTGCCGCACGGCGCTTAAGTGCACGGCGCTCATCTTCAGAGAGACCGCCCCAAACTCCAGCATCTTGTCCGCTCTCTAACGCCCAGGCTAAACAAGCATCTTTAACGATGCAGCGATTACAAACTTTCTTCGCCTCTTCGATCTGAGTTAAGGCTGGGCCAGTATTTCCCACAGGGAAGAAGAGCTCTGGATCTTCATCGCGGCATGCTGATTGATGTCGCCAATCCATGAGTTATCTCCTTCTGGTGAGCGCAGTGAAAACGAAGACGCGCTAAGTTAAAAATCTTCTCGCGTAAGTAGGTAATTCTCCCTGTTACTAGGTTGATAAACAAGGATGAATGGAAAGAGATTTGATAAAAGTGAGGTGATTTAGGTCGCGTGCCCCCGACAGGATTCGAACCTGTGCACCCGCCTCCGGAGGGCGGTGCTCTATCCCCTGAGCTACGGGGGCGCAGGTAGGGCTAGATTACCTAACTGAGCAGGAATCGCTATCACCTGAAAGAATGCGCGTTATGGAGATCGCATATTTCGCAACTGGCTGTTTCTGGGGCGCTGAAAGGCGTTATTGGAAGATTGATGGAGTAACAAATACCAGCGTTGGCTACATGGGCGGCACAACTGCCAATCCGAGCTATGAAGCAGTTTGCACGGGTGCAACCGGTCATGCCGAAATGGTCTGTGTTGAATTCGATCCCGCGGTTGTTACTTATCGCAGATTACTAGAAGAGTTTTGGACAATGCACGATCCAACTTCACTTAATGCGCAAGGTGGAGATATCGGAACTCAATATCGCAGCGCGATCTACACAACAACGTCTGAACAAATGGCGCAAGCGCTCGCAACTAAAGAGTTGTACCAAGGTGCTTTAACCGCAGATGGAATTGGTCCAATCGTCACTGAAATTTTGAGCGCTAGTGGTGTTGAGTACTACTTGGCCGAGGAGTATCACCAGAAATATCTAGCCAAGAATCCCAACGGTTATGATTGCCACTCAAGTACCGGAACTGCATTTCCTCAAGGAGCGAGCATCTAATGGTGGAAAAAGTTGAGATAGATGAAGCTGCGCTAAAGGCGAGGATAGATCCGCACTCTTACGATGTTCTTCGCAATGGAGCTACCGAACTTCCATTCACAGGCGAATACACCGATAGCGAAACTGTGGGTGTTTATCGTTGCAAAGCTTGCAACGCAGAACTCTTTCGCTCAGAAACTAAGTTCCACTCAGGTTGCGGCTGGCCATCTTTCTATGCGCCGACCGCCGATGATGCAGTTAGATTGCTAGAAGATCGATCACTACCAGAACGCCATCGAACCGAAGTTCGATGTGGCGCATGCGATTCACATCTTGGCCACGTCTTCCAAGGCGAAGGTTATGACGTCCCAACAGATCAGCGCTGGTGTATCAACTCTGTCGCAATGATCTTGGAAGCCAAATAACCGTCTTTAAATAACCTTCTTTAAAGAACCTTCTTTAAATATTCTGGCTCCGCCCCTTGCAACTTAAGGTTGCCTTGCCGTACTTTTGCAGCTCTTACATAAACTTTTGCAGAAATTTTCAAAAGTTGCAGGCTGAGCGAAAGGGGGAGTTGTGGCCGGTATCAAAGAGATTGCTGAAGAAGCGGGAGTTTCAACCGCCACCGTCTCACGCGCTCTTCGCGGCTTTCACCACGTAAACGATGCAACTCGCGCCAAGATCATGGCTGCAGCAGAGAAACTCAACTATCCAATTTCTCCAGCAACAAGTAAAACCCCGCTCGGTCGAACTAATAGCATCGGAATTGTAGCTCCTTATATTTCACGTTGGTATTTCGCCCAAGTGATTAGTGGTGCAGAACAAGCGCTCCGCGAAGCAGGTTTTGATCTTCTTCTCTATAACTTCAGCCAGATGAAAGGCCGCGAACGACTCTTTCAACACCAACTGCTAAAGGGTCGAGTTGATGCGCTGATTGTTATCAGCTTGCCGCCTACTGAAGAAGAGTTCGACTCGATTTTGAATTTAGGGATACCAGTCTCTTTAGTCGGAATGCATCACGATAAATGTTCCAGTGTTGCCATCGACGATGTTGCTGCCGCCCGTACCGCCACCCAACATTTGGTAAATCAAGGTCACAAGAGAATAGGTTTGCTTTCTGGACACCCGGATGATCCATATAATTTCAGCGTTCCTCAAGATCGCCGCAAAGGTTTTCTGCAGGCTCTACACGAAAATAATATTGAGTGGGTTCCATCTCGTGAAGTCCACGGTGATTTCACATTGCACACCGCAGCGAGAGCGATGGATGATCTCCTCGCCCGTCCGAATCGTCCCACTGCAATTTTTTGCGAATCAGATGAGATGGCCTTGGGTGCAATGCAAGCGGCGCGACGCCATGGCCTAAAGGTTCCTGATGATATTTCTATCGTAGGTTTTGATGGACATGAAATGGCTGAATACACCGATCTAACAACTATTGAGCAGCCAGTGCAGTTAATGGGTGAGATGGCTGCATGGTCAATTATGGAAAGGTTGAGAAAACCCAGCGCAGCGCCACATTCATTAGTACTTCCCACAACGCTTGTCGTGCGAAATTCAACGCGCCGCCTTTCACCAAATGAGGCTTAACTGGCATACTCACGCACATGAGTGATCTTCTGGTTTCTGCACCTTCGCTTGCTGAGTTACAAACACATCGCAGCGAAAAGTGGCGCGGCTTTACCCATGACATCCTTCCGTTGCCTGTCGCCGAGATGGATTTTCCGGTAGCCGACGGAATCCGCGAAGTCCTTTCAGAGATGATTTTGAAATCCGATTTGGGTTACCTCGGCTCGATCCCTGAGATGGGAACATCTTTTGCGGGTTTTGCCAAGCGTCGTTGGAACTGGGATGTGGAGCCAACTTTTGTGCGCATCGCAACGGATGTCGGAGTAGCCGTAGTCGAGCTATTGCGCGTCTTTGCTAAGCCAGGAGAAAAAGTTCTAATCAGTTCACCCGTATATCAAAACTTCTACACCTGGATCAATGAGACCAAGGTTTCGATGGTCGATGTTCCATTTATAAAGAACGCAGCAGAACAAGATGGTTCCGGATGGAGCCACGATTGGTCTGGGATTGAAAAGGCTTATCAAAGCGGCCTAAAGGTTCATTTACTCTGCAGTCCTCATAATCCTATGGGCAAGGTCTACAGCAAAGAAGATTTACTGCGCCTTGTTGCTCTCGCTAAGAAACACAACGTCATAGTTATCTCCGATGAAATTCATGCACCACTAACATATAAAGAGCAACCCTTTACTCCACTCTTGGCACTTGGTGAAGATGCTGCTGAAGTCGGAGTCGCCGTCAATGCAGCAAGTAAAGGTTGGAATATCGCAGGGCTCAAGTGCGCAATCATCATTTCGCAAAGCGCCAAAATGCATGAGAAGTTAAACGAACTTCCACCAGCAATGCACTATCGCGCTTCATTGCTGGGCGCTTTTGCAACGGTGGCTGCCTTTGAAAAAGGTGAACTTTGGCTAGACACCGTTCTAGATCAGCTAGACCACAATAGAAAGCTCATTGCCCAACTAATCAAAGAAAAGATTCCAGCGATTGGATACACAATTCCACATTGCTCGTATCTAGCTTGGCTTGATGTGAGTCAATTAAATCTCGGTGATGATCCAGGTGCAGCAATAGTCGAGCGTGCGAAAGTGGCATTCAATCCCGGCCATATCTATGGCCCATTAGGAAAAGATTATGTTCGCCTTAACTTCGCAACAAGCCCAGAGATAATTACTGAAGCCTTCGATCGCATGGCTCGCGCTTTTAAATAAACAATGACTAGTGATAAGAAATACGATGCAATTGTCGTTGGTGGTGGCCACAACGGACTTGTTGCTGCAACTTATTTAGCTAAGGCGGGAAAGAGCGTTGTTTTACTCGAAAGCGCCTCCGAACTAGGCGGAGCAACAACAAGCGTGCGCCCTTTTCCTGAATACGATGCGCGACTTTCTCGTTACTCCTATCTAGTTTCACTACTGCCGGATCAGATAGTTTCGGATTTAGGAATTAACTTTAAAACGCTAGAGCGCTCCATCGCTTCATATACGCCCTATAAAAAAGGCGGTAAAGACGGCGGGCTTCTGATCTCCCAAAACTGGGATGCTCGAACTGCTGAGAGCTTTCGTGAGTTAACTGGCGGAGATGAAGAAGGCAAGAAGTGGCAGGAGTTTTATAACGAGATTGCGGCTCTGGCCGAGCGGATTGCCCCGTATATGTTGCAACCTCTTAAATCTGCGGCAGATTTGAAATCTGAGATCGGTCTTCCAGAAGTTTGGAAGTTCATGATGGAGCGGCCAATTGGTGAGGTTATTCAAGATCGTTTCCAAGATGATCTAGTTCGCGGCGTCGTACTAACTGATGCGCTGATTGGAACATTCACATCGGCGCAGGATCTGCAGGCAAATCGCTGCTTCTTGTATCACCTGATTGGTAACGGAACTGGGCAATGGCGAGTTCCTCAAGGAGGAATGGGAGCCTTTGTCACCGAGTTAAATCGTGTTGCACTGTTGAACGGTGTAGAAATCCATTTGAATTCACATGTAACTGAAATCGATTCGGGCGCTAACGGTGTTGCAATTACTACTGCATCCGGCAAGAGATACGTAGCCACAGATCTATTGTTTGCCGGAGCACCACAAACTCTGGCGAAGTTACGCGGCAAGAGCGCGCCTTCATCTCTTGAAGGATCGCAGATGAAGATAAACATGTTGCTCTCTCGACTTCCACGTTTAAAATCTGGAATGGATCCAAAACTCGCATTTGCCGGAACCTTTCATATCAACGAGTCATATTCGCAATTAGAAAGTGCATATCAAGTTGCCAAGCGTGGTGATATCCCAAGTGATCTGCCACTTGAAATGTATTGCCATACCTTGACCGACCCAACAATTCTTTCTCCTGATTTGAGCCAACGTGGTTTCCATACCTTGACTCTTTTTGGTCTGCACACACCTGCTGCGCTCTTTGATGCAGATCCTTCCGGAGCAAAAGAGTCCGCTAAGGCGGCGGCTATTTCTAGCCTCAATCAGTATTTAGAAGAGCCAATCGAATCAGTACTAGCTGTCTGCAGCGATGGTTCATTGGCAATTGAAGCGAAATCTCCTATTGATTTAGATAACGATCTTGGCCTGCCCCGTGGAAATATCTTCCATCGCGATTTAGATTTCCCATTTATAGATGGAACTGAAAGCGCTTCACTCACTTGGGGATCTGAAACAGATGATTCCCACATCTATCTCGCTGGCGCGGGTGCGCGACGCGGCGGAGGAGTAAGCGGTATCGCGGGCCATAATGCAGCGATGGCAGTGCTGGCGAAGGATTAGGCTTACGCCATGAATCCAGATAAAGGTTTAAGTCCCGAGACGATCGCAGTCACTGCTGGACGTCCGGCAAGTGGTCCAGATAGTTCCTTAAATCCTCCCATCTCACTCAACTCAACATTTGTTGCAGGTGGCGCAGTTGGTTACGGGCGTTACGGAAATGAAACTTGGTTAGCACTTGAAGAAGCGATTAGCGCTTTTGAAGGCGGACGAACCCTGGCTTACTCATCTGGAATGGCTGCAGTTACTGCCGTCTTCTCAACGCTACCTGTTGGAGCAAAGGTAATTGCCTCTCATGAAGGTTATTCAGGAACTATGACTCTCCTCAATAACTATGCCAAAGCAAATCGCTTAAAGGTTTCCTTTGTATCAGTAACAAATACTTCAGAAGTTGTTAATGAATTACCAGGTGCAACACTGCTCTGGATCGAGTCGCCAACGAATCCTGGACTAGAAGTCGCAGATCTTCCAGCACTGATTAAAGCTGCTAAAGAAAAGGGCGTAACAGTTGCAGTGGATAATACCTTTGCGACTGCGTTAAGCCAGAAACCGCTAGCTCTTGGCGCAGATATCGTTATGAATTCGGTAACGAAGTATTTGGCCGGACATAGCGATGTCGTACTTGGCTCGCTAAGCACCGAAGATGCCGCACAATTTAAGAGTTTAGAAGATGCCCGCAAATTCAACGGCTCAATTCCAGGACCATTTGAAGCATGGCTTGCACTGCGCGGCATTCGCACCTTCCCGCTGCGTTTTCAGAAATCATGTGAAAACGCGCTGGAGCTTGCCAAACGCTTAAGCGCGCACCCACTGGTAAGAAATGTTCGTTACCCAGGGCTGCCAACTGATTCGCAACATGAAAAAGCCAAAGCGTTAATGAAGAGCTTCGGGGCGATCGTTTCCTTTGAATATATCGGCGATGCAGCGAGCACAGATAAGGTCTGCGCATCCTCGAAAATCGTCACCTTTGCAACAAGCCTTGGCGGGGTTGAATCCCTTTGGGAACGTCGCCGCCGTTGGCCAATCGAGAGCGCGAGCGTCCCAGAAACCTTGATTCGACTTTCTGTCGGTATTGAAAGCGTTGAAGATCTGTGGGCCGATATCGATTCAGCGTTGCACGCCGCTAAATAAGGAATTTTTTCGTTAAAGAGAGTATTTTTAGCGTATGAAAATCTTCCGCAGAACGCTGGCATTCTTCGCCGTTCTTGCTGTCGCCTTTCGCGCAGTAGGAAGTTTCCTCTCTTGGGCACAACGTCAAGAAGATGCACCAGCTAATGCTTGGATCGATGAAGACGAAGATGAACTTGAGGATGCTTAATTGAGTCAAGCCGAGTACATACCCGGTACATGCAATATCGGCGGGGGAGAAATAACGCGACGCCGCATGGTTGCGCTGCTGGGTTTGATTCTCACTTTATCTTCAACGGCGACGCTAATCTCTAACGAAGCTAGTCGGCAATCACGGTTCACAGTTTTCTTACCCGCCCTAGTTATGTCTATAGGTTGGGTGCAATCTCGCAAACGTTTCTGTCTGGCCTATGGTTTTGCCGGGACTTTCAACCTTGGCTCTCTGGGAAAGCTTTCAAAAGTCTCAGATCAAGCAGCGCGGGCGGCAGATCGCAAAACTGCGGTAAAGATTCTTGCCCAGAGCGCGCTCTATGCCCTGGTGGTTACCGCCCTGGTAGTAGCGCTACCTCTTTAACGTCTTTACTTCCCGTTCTACCTCTACCCAAAATAGTTAATTAGTGGAATGGTTGTAACCACAAAGTAGTTACACAGGGAGAGAATATGAAAATTGTTATTCATGCCCGTCACGCCGAACTTGCTGAAGATTTTCGCGAGATTGCGCAAGAGAAGTTACTCAGTATGGAGCGATTTAGCGTAGTCATCGATCGCGTTGAAGTTGAGATCTTGCACGAACAAAATCCGCGTCAGGGAAAGCACGCACATCGAGTTATCTTGACTTCACATGGTTCGGGACCGCTAATGCGGGCAGAAGCCGCAGAATTTAATGATCTTGCGGCTTTTGATGAAGCGATTAAAAGTTTTGAACTGCAAATCCGTAAACATCACGAGAGATCAAAGAGCCATAATCGTGAAACGCTAAGAAATATGCCGCTTGCAGAAATTGATTAATCTGCGGTTGGGCTTGGTGAAACAACGGCTGGTGGCTTCTTACCTTTATCCATCCGCGGTGCCTTAGCCGGTGGAGTCGGTGCCACGGGGGCAGGTCCAAGCGCTTCAATGGCTGCATCTCTAATTGCTGTAGCAGCTATAACTGCGCTCTGTTTTGCTACAGCGCTCTGACGTTTTTGAAGTTGAGTTTGCCCTGGTGCACTTAGTGATTTCGCATCGGATAAGGCTTTATCAACGCTCTCTTTAAATGCTTTGTTGATTGCACGTCTTGCCGCGTCATAGGCCTTAACCGCTTCGATAAATGTTTTTTGATCTTGCTTAAATTTCTCTACCGCAGATTTGAAATCAGCATTCACATCAGATGGCGCTGGAGTGCGCGAGCCTCGGTTATCTGCACTTGCTAATTGTGGGGAAAAAAGTGATAAGGCAATGACAAGGGCAGCTACTGCCGAAGTTCTAGTCTTATTCACCTGGCTACGCTTTCTCTAATACACCTTTGTTGATCAGCCCTAAGTATCAAGGTTAAGTTTGTGAAATTTCGGTGAAAACACCTTCATTGATGAGATTTCTGGGGGAGGCTTGGCTATTTCAACGCCGGCATGAAAGGCTTAGTGCATGGCTGAGATGATTTTGATCGTAGATGACGAAGCCGGGGTTCGCGAACTACTAGGCGATGCCCTTCGCATCGCAGGCTTTGAAACTTCGACGGCTTCTGATGGTATGTCAGCTTTGACTGCGATTCGAAATAAGAAACCCGATCTATTGATCATTGATATCAATATGCCGTTAATGGATGGCTTTGAATTAGTTGAAAGACTCCGTTCAACCGGAGACAACACTCCTGCCTTGATGCTAAGTGCGAGAGCAGATCGCGTTGATGTCACTCGTGGTTTAACTCTCGGTGCAGATGATTATGTAACAAAGCCTTTTGGTCTAGAAGAGTTGCTATTGCGAGTAAAGGCAATTTTACGCCGCTCCCAAATTACATCTTCAGTTGGTACCGATCTTAGTTGCGGACCAATTAAGTTGGATGAAGCAAGCCACACCGTAACCTTTGCTGGAGAACTAGTTGACTTATCTCCAACCGAATTCCGACTTTTGCAAGTGTTGGTCGAAAACAAGAACCGAGTCCTTAGCAAGAGCTTACTTCTCGATGAAGTCTGGGGAATTACCTTCGAATCTGAGAGCACTGTTGCGGATACATACATTTCATATCTGCGTAAGAAGTTACATCGCGATGGGTTTGAGGGGATAAAGACTGTGCGAGGCGTGGGCTTTGTAATCCAGGAGCCAAAGCCGGGGCAAAAATCCGAGCAGAAGTAAGTATGAAGAAGTCAGGTAGCAAGTTCGCGGTAATCTCAATTATCGTAACCACAGTCCTTTCAACACTTATCGGAGGATATGCAACTCTTGCTGCCAGGAGTTCAGATCTAGCGCAGATCGATCAATCACTTCAAAAAGTCGTGACCAGAGTTAACGCATTTCCATCTGAAGCAATTTCGGCCGCAATCTTGACGATCGAAGATGAAAGTTTAGATTTAACGCTCTCCTTAGTAACGCAAGAGGGCGATGAGACGATTATCAATGAATCTCAATTGATTTATCCAGGTATTTCTGACTTATCTTTAGTTAGAAAAGGACTAGCGGGCGCGGTAACAACTGCAAAACCGACGGAGTTTCGTTTTCAGTCAGCAGCAATTGCAGGCGGGGATTATCTAGTTATTGCATCATCGCTCGATGAGTTGAATGAGAATTTCATATCAAATTTGAAGAACCTGGGCATATTCACCGCTGGAGCGGATGCTTTAGCAATATTTTTCTCAATTTACTTCTTAAGGCGCCATAACCGCGGGCTAGATGCGCAAGCGCTACAGCGGATGCAGAGATTTCTCGGTGATGCCTCACACGAGCTTAGAACTCCGTTGACGGTTATTAAGGGATACAACGAGATGCTTAGCAAGGGTCAATTTACTCAGGCACCTGATCAGGCGCGCGCATTCTCAAGAGTTGGTTCTGAAATAGAGAGAATGGAGAGCCTGATTCATGACCTCCTACTGCTTGCTGAACTTGGAGAGAGTAAGCCCGTTGATTTTGCAGAAGTTGATTTCGACGAACTA
>Ga0209550_10004467_pt1 | contig 13259 bp, 10 predicted proteins | sample LauGreSuBDMM15SN_2_FD_187567 | JGI IMG/M metagenome (GOLD analysis project Ga0209550, IMG submission 187567) | Freshwater lake microbial communities from Lake Michigan, USA - Su13.BD.MM15.SN (SPAdes) (version 5) | ecosystem: Environmental > Aquatic > Freshwater > Lake | place: Lake Michigan... | reverse complement strand
TTTATTATAGTTTAATGAGCAATTACGTGTTATTAAACGATAAAATTAATAAAATTAATAGTAGTTGTAGTAATAAATCGTTAGAAATAAAAGCTGTTAAAAGCAAGTTTAGCAATAAAAAAACGGCTGACATTATTTTAAAAACTAATGACAGTCTTTCTCAAAAAAATAATTCTAAAACTCAACGCTACAATAAATTAATTGTCAAGGGTTACACAATAGAGCCTGGTGCTGATTTAACTAATATAGATTTAAGTGGTGCTTATTTAGTTAATGCCGATTTAAGTGGGGCTGATTTAAGTGGTGCTGATTTAAGTCGCGCTAATTTAAGAGATGCTATTTTAACTAATACTAAATTAATTAAAACTAACTTTCGTAGTGCTAATTTATCTAGTGTTGATTTAAGTGGCGCTGATTTAACTTCCGCTAATTTAGGTAATGCCAATTTAAACAAAGCTATTTTAGCTAACGCCAAATTAATTAATGCCGATTTAACTAATGCTTATGCAATTAATGCTAATTTTAGCAATGCAAATTTAACAGATGCTCGTTTAATTAAATCAAATTTAACTAGAGTAAATTTAACTAACACAACTTTAATAAACTCTAATTTAAGTGGTGCAAAATTAGAGGAGGTTGACCTAAGTAACGCAAATCTATCTAACGCCATTTTAACTGGCGCAAACTTAGACTATGCTACTCTAACTGCCACTGACTTATCTAACGCCACTTTAAGTAGAGTTAAAAGCCGTGACATAACTGGAGAACCTAAAAATATACCACAATATTGGCAATTAACGCTTGGTTATTTCATAGGCCCTGATGCCAAGTTAAAAGGCGCTAATTTATTTGATATTGACCTAACTGGACTAGATCTATCTAATGTTTATTTACGTGGTGCTAAGTTAAAGAATGTTAATTTAACTGAGACAGATTTATCTAACGCAGATTTAAGTAGAGTTAGTTCTAGTGGTATAATTGGAACACCTAAAAAACTACCAGAAGATTGGCACTTAATAGAAAAGTATTTGATGGGTCCTCAAGCGAAATTATATGGTGTCAAGTTAGTTGGAGTTAGTTTAGCTGGGGTCAATCTATCTAGTGCTTTTTTGATGGGGGTTAATTTTTTAAATGTTGATTTGCGTGGAACAAATTTAACTAATGTTAATTTAATTGGTGCCATCTTACTAAATGTTTTAATAGATGAAACTACTGTAATTACAAGAGATATTATACTTGAAGCTGGTGATTGGGGTGGCGGAACCATAGGAACCACATTTTCTAAAAATATAAAAAAATGGTTTGCCAAATGTAATAGTGCCAGTCAAGTTAAATATGTATAAAAATAACAAATTTTTAAAAGAATTTGTTATTTCGTAAAGTCAATAAACAAACAATTTAATTAAAATTAACAACAATTTCAACCTCCTCTTTTTTAATACTCTTAGTTGCAGATACAGACAACTCCTCGCGCTTCTTTCTCGTCTTGGAATTTGAACTTACAGTATTTGTTGTTGGTACAACTTCTACATCTGTTTCCTCCTTTCGCCTGGATGTGCTGTTTCGTGTGTTCATATCCTTCTCAATCACCTCATAATTAGTCTCAATGTAATCAACCACACGGTTCTCTAAAGCCCATTTAAAAAAATTCAATTGTCCAATTGTAGTTTCAATACATTTGTCTTCTATATATGGAATGCTGATGCGCTCCCATCTGCAAAAAGGATCAAATCTGCGTTTGCTGTAAGCCTTTAACTTTAGCTTGTAATCAATATATACTTTAAAACGTTTGTTAGCCCCCATATCATCAGTATATTCATATAAAGTATAATATTTTTTTGCGTAATTGGTTGCAAACCAATCAACAATACGCAAAGATATACGCGATTCTCCAGTTATAATGGACAACATTTTTTTCAACATTTTCTCGTCCTTGTAAAAATCCATCAGGTTTTTTAACAATAGATCATTTTGCGTAGAATAAGCAGAAGCTGACATGCTCTATTTATTATTTCATTCAATTAGTTATTTAAGTTGTTTTTACCAACGTTGATATATTTTTATTCAAAGTTTGCAGAGTATTGTTTTGAGCTCCTTACATTTTCATTCTCAGTTTCTTCCTTGTGTTCTCGTTCCATAGAGGTACTAACCGGTTTTAAAAAGCGATCTTGAACTAAAATGTCATTTACGTAATTGTTATTTTGCAAAAAGGGATTTGCACCAACTTGCATAAACATGTCACGATCTGCTATTTTATTATATGACGATTCGCGTTTATTTAATTCAACCGGATTATATAAAAAAGTGGGATTTTGATCATTCCCTAAAGAAGTAATATCATCAAATATTTCAAGTGATTGCTGCAATGCAGTCCCACGATTGTCAATAACTATATTATTATAGTAATCTTGCGTTTTAATCACCTCTGTTTCGTCTGATCCTTGCTTAAAGATCCTTGGTGATTTTTCATAAACATCTCCATTACTCCATTTCCATTCTTTCATACGTATATTCTATTCTATTCAAATAAACTATTTATTGTAGTTTATTGTAAAACCTTTATCAAAGTTTATTATTTGTTTCTTGTTTCTTGTATAAATCCTTCTCTTACAATCTCCATATTTTTACTAAACATAAAATCATCTTTATTTTTGCGCCGGCGCCGTATATTACAGTCTAAACAAGCAATTACAACATTCTCCATATTATGACCTTTGTCATTATCTATACGATCAAGCGTCCATTGTTTCAATTCTCTCACAATTTCATATAATATAAATATTTTGCACGAACAATAATCACATATTAGTTTACTATCGTGTAACAGACTTAACACTTGTTTGTATGTAATAAATTTGTTAACATCTAATCTTTTTTTTAAAATATCTTGTTGCTTATACGAGCTTATTTTTGACTCAATTTGTTTGACAAAAATACTTCCATATTTATGCAATATTGCGTTATTCATGTCATTTATTATTTTAAGCTGACATTCGTGGGTTAAATCGCTCTCGCAAATATTCCAATTGTTGCTGGCTACCCGTATTTTACTCACCTTTGATACAGTCATTTTTTTTATTTGGTATCTATTTGCCGTGCCAGATATATTAATAACTTTGTTATCTCGTTCTGTAAGTTTTATATTTTCTTCATCAATATTATTAGAATTATTTTTTTCATTTAATTTATTGCAAAAAATGTTGTTTGAATTCCAACTTGTATACATATTAGACGTTTTATATTATACTATAAATATAATTTTATATAGTTAATCATATAATATATTGTAAAAAATGGAGTTAAACTTAAAGAGACTATACTATATATATGGATTCATCAGTTGAAAAAATAAAACAGGAGGAGTGCATTGATCTTAAAAACATTAAATACAAGACTATGCTTTTGCATGGCGCTCCTTTAAAAGAAACTGTATCTTTAAATGATCTTTCTAATTTGGAAAAATTTCTTGAAGACGAAAAAAATAATAATCAAAAAGAGCCTTGGTCAAAGTTGGATAAAACTGTTAGGACTAAGAAAATGTTATCATTTGCCGAAGATTACTGTAAAGAAAAAGAGTTGGATGAAACTGAAAGTGATTTGTTAATCCAATTTTTGAAAGATTGTTTGGATAAAAAAAAATTGAGTCGTGTAAAAGATGTTGTATATAATAAAGAGACTGGATTAATTAAAGATATACCAGGTCTTTTTTATAACAAATCTTCAAGACATTTTACATTGAAAAATGTTGATAAGCGTGTTTCTACGTTAAAAAGTTTGCCACCAAAAAAGGTTCGTGGAACTATTAAAAAGGGTGCCAATGATGAGGATGACGCAGAATTAGAACCATAACCTACAATAAATTTTTTTAAAAAAATTGAATTAAAATATTATGACTTAATTTACTTAAATTAGCTCACAATATGGGATGCTTTAGCTGGATTACAAATGATACAAATAGATCTATTATTATGTCAGGCTACGGAAGTAAAAGATTTCCATGCAGAACTTGTTATATGTGGGACAACAAGGGAAATTGTTGGGAAGAAAAAGACTACGAAGGTTATGGTGTGTTTGGTAAAAAAGATTACTATATTTTGCTTGCAGAAATGAATAACGCATATGACTCAAACATTAGTGAAGATGAAAAAAGAAATCATGGAGTTGGTATAGAATTTGACACAAAAAATAGTAACATCCTTTATCCCAATCTAACACATACTTCAATATGGACTTGGAAAAATGAAATACTCAAACAGTGTCCTGAACAGGGTGCGTGTGACTGGAATGCATGGGAATACGAAGAAGAAGATAATAAAGAAAAAGAACAGAAACTAAAACAAACACTATTTCAAACTGTACCCGTTCAAATTCAAATGCCTATACCAAAACCTCTTCCGAAAGCTAAATCCAAGAAGTGCAATGAACAACTCTTAATTGACAAGACTCACATTGGTATAAAGAAAAAGTATACCGTTATAAACTACAAGGAAGGAGAAATTATTGGCGAATTTGTTTCAAGAAATCCAGTCTGGATTGTCAAAGAGAAAAATGACGCGGAATGCATCTATGATACTACAATGGTAATTATGTATTGTCAAGGAGCCAGTTTTGCAAAAATGAGCGTACCATCTTATCAAAAATTGCTAGACTTTGAAAAAAAATACAATGATAAATTTGTTCTCTATCATCATGTAGTAAGTGGACCCAATATTATAAAGGGGCATTGTTCCAATCCTGCAAATATGGAAGCACTTAACAATACCATAATTTCAATAATCTCTGTCGCAAAATCAAACACATTTGTAAGATCAAACTATTAAAACATCAAAAATACATAAATATAAACTACTTTTGTTAATTACCTATAAAATCAATATAGAAATGTTTCTATATATATAATAGTAGTAACCAATCAAAAATGCAAATTAAAGACCTAGATGAATTAGTAGACATCCTGGACCAAATTACTGCAGATAGCGAAGAAGAATGTAGATATTTTAATGAAGATGAAATCCTTGAACTTGTAGCCGAGTTTTTGCACATGATGGAAATATATGTTCAAAATAATGCAAAAGAAATTACCGAACCTGATTTTGAAGAAACTTTTTTTGATAGTATAAAAGAATTTATTATTAACAACTTTAAAGCAGATCCTTTTTTTACTGAAGAAGCCGAAGACGAATTTGATGATATATTAAACTATGCGATGGATCAATTTTTTGAAACATTTATGCCGCAAAGATCTCGTGTAAATTCAAAAATTGTAAAAAATTTGACACCAGAAATGATTGAACAAATAGAAAAGCAATTAAAATATTTGGAGCAAAAGCCACAGCCGGCGCAAAGGTCCAAAGAGTGGTATGAATTTCGTCAAAATTTAATTACCGCAAGCAATGCATATAAAGCATTTGAAAGCGAGACGGTAAAAAATCAGCTTATTTATGAAAAATGCAATATTATTAAAGATGTTGATAAAATAGAAAACAAACCAGTTGAAACAGATATTAAAGTTGTAAATATTACAACTACACAAAATCGTCCGGTAAATATAACTACATCACTGCACCATGGACAAAAATATGAACCAATTTCTGTAATGTTGTATGAAGATGAATATAAAACAATAATTCAAGATTTTGGATGCATACAACATGATAAATATTCTTTTTTGGGAGCTTCCCCAGACGGGATTAACGTAGATAAGAGATCACCAAGATATGGTAGAATGTTAGAAATTAAAAATATTGTAAATCGCGAAATAGATGGAATACCTAAAAAAGAATATTGGGTCCAAATGCAAATGCAAATGGAGACGTGCAAATTAGAAGAATGTGATTTTCTTGAGACTAAATTTGTTGAATATGATTCTTATGAAAAATTTAAAGAAGATGGAATCTTTCTTCTAAGTAGTAATGATGAGAAGAAAGGTATTATCATGTATTTCAACGATAAGATGGGGAATCCTAAATATGTTATCAAACCTATTCAAATGAATGAACACGAGTTTGCAGAATGGGAAAGCAATATGCTGGACTTGATGCAGAGCCCAGAATATGGATACACTTGGATTAAAAACTGTTATTGGAAAGTAGAAACATTTAGCTGTGTTTTAGTTGAGAGAAACCAATTTTGGTTTGAAAATAATGTTAAAGATTTCATTGATTTATGGTTAATCGTGGAAAAAGAACGAGTTGCAGGATTTCAGCATCGTGCTCCCGTAAGAAAGAATATTTTAAAAAACGCACAAGATGATTTAAACTCACCATTTGGTACAGGAACAGGGTGTTTATTAAACTTTAATAAGTTGACTGGAAAAGTAAATCTAAATATTGGATAAAAATAAACAAAAATAGAAGAATTAATTGAAAGTTATATTAAAAGATTTGAATCTGTTCTATAATAATTTACGCGAGCACCATCTCCTGGAGAAACAGGATCCAATGGTTTACTAATATTAGAAGAACTTTGGGATTCTTTATATAAAGCTCCACAAAACTCTGCAGATACACATGTACCTTCATCTGGATTATTGGGATATTTAATATTATTTGTAATCTGTTCAAATGAACTAATTTTAAAAATTGGATAATGCCACCATATATTGCTATACTGATTATTTGAAACACCCTTTCTTCCGGTTAAAGGATAGCTATCCTTTAGTAATGGATCAATTTGTGATGCTGGATAAGCGCCAGGTTCAAGACTACCTTCTAAATAATTTCCTGCGTCTTGAAACCCCTCTTTCTTACTTTCAAAAAAATATTTTGTTGCATAAATGGCAAATAAAACAACAAGATAAATAACAAATAGACCAACAATTAAATAGAATAAATTTAGAAAATGCTTATTCATGTATTATATATATAGCTTTGTTTTTTATTTTATTTGCGCTCAAAATGCGGTATACATAAAAATGTAAAATTCAAGAACTTTTTAATTTATAGTATAATATTGATTTAGAATTAACTCGACAATATTATATATCTTAGGACAATGGAAAATAACAACGATATGCGAGTAACAAAAAGGAATGGTCAATTGGAAGATATTGCATTTGATAAAATTTTAAAAAGAATCAAGACTATTGGCCAAGAAGTAAATATTCAAATCAACTATTCCGCATTAACAATGAAAGTTATTGATCAACTATATGACACAATTTCAACCACAAAGATTGATGAATTGACCGCAGAACAATGCGCATCTCTTTCAACACAGCATCCTGATTATGGCACATTGGCAAGTCGTATAATTGTATCAAATCATCAAAAAAATACAGAACCTAGATTTGACACGGTAATGTCACATCTTTACAATTTTACTGATGTTCATGGAAATAATTATCCCCTTATTTCGCAGGAGTTGTACGATGTTACAAGGGAATTTGCAGATGAGTTGGAGTGTTTTTTAGATCATGCCCGCGACTATCTAATTGATTATTTTGGGTTTAAGACGCTTGAAAGAGCATATCTATTCAAACTTAATAATGTAATTGTTGAACGCATTCAGCACATGTGGTTGCGTGTGGCTATAGGCATTCATGGATCAAATATGACAGCAGTAAAAGAGACTTATGATTTAATGTCACAAAAGTACTTTACTCATGCAACTCCTACTCTTTTTAATGCAGGCACACCAAGACCGCAGTTAAGCAGTTGTTACTTGATTGCAATGGAGGATGATAGTTTAGATGGAATTTACAACACTCTTCGTGATTGTGCACGCATTTCCAAATGGGCTGGTGGAATTGGTCTACATGTTCATAATGTTCGCGCTAGTAATTCTCACATTCGTGGCACCAATGGAAAATCCAATGGAATTGTTCCTATGTTGCGGGTTTTCAACAATACCGCGCGATACATTGATCAAGGAGGAAAACGTAACGGCTCGTTTGCTATTTATTTGGAGCCATGGCACGCAGATGTTGAAGATTTTTTAGAAATGAGAAAAAACCACGGAGATGAAGAAATGAAGGCGCGAGATCTTTTTTATGCGCTATGGGTTCCAGATTTATTTATGGAGCGCGTCAAAACAAATGGGCTGTGGACACTGTTTTGTCCTAATGAATGCCCTGGTCTATCTGATGTGTATGGAGACAATTTTAATGACTTGTATGAAAAGTATGAATTGGCTGGTCGCGGAAGAAAGACTATTAATGCGCGCGATTTATGGTTTAAGGTTCTTGACGCTCAAATGGAAACTGGTACGCCATATTTATTGTATAAAGATGCTTGCAATAAAAAATCTAACCAGAAAAATCTTGGCACCATTAAAAGTTCAAATTTGTGTGCTGAAATACTAGAGTACTCTGATGAGAACGAAACGGCCGTCTGCAATTTGGCCTCCGTTGCACTTCCTACTTTTGTAAACCAAGAAACACAAGAGTTTGATTACGAAAAGCTGCACAATGTAGTAAAAGTTGTAACACGCAATCTTAACAAGATTATTGATATTAACTTTTATCCCACTGAAAAAACAAAACAAAGCAATTTGTTGCACAGACCAATTGGAATTGGAATCCAAGGTCTGGCTGATACGTTTATTATGATGGATCTGGCATTTCATAGTGATGCGGCAAAAGACGTTAATAAACTGATCTTTGAAACTATGTATCACGCAGCTTTAGAGGCAAGTAATGAAATGGCAATTCAGCGTGTTGACATTTTGAAAAAGGTTAAGGAATATGTCTATAAAAATTACTCTCCTGATATGATTGAGAATTTTTCTAGTTCAAAGGCAGATGTTATAAATATAATAAGCGGGATTGAGGGTATTAAAGATGCTCGTCCCATTTACGCAGAGATTCAAAATCTAGAGGATGATCATCTTGGTGCATATAGCTCGTTTGAAGGTTCGCCTGCTAGCCAAGGTATTTTGCAATTTGATATGTGGAATGTTATTCCAACTAATAGGTATGATTGGACCGCGTTAAAGAATTCTATCATAAAGTATGGAACTCGCAATTCGCTTTTGCTTGCACAAATGCCAACTGCAAGCACATCACAAATTCTAGGGTTCAATGAGTGTTTTGAACCTTTAACAAGCAACATTTACAGCCGTAGAACATTAGCAGGAGAATTTGTTGTCACAAACAAGTATTTAATGAATGATCTAATTAAACTTGGTATGTGGAATGAGGGCATTAAAAATAACATTATTGCTAATAAGGGAAGCGTGCAACAGATTACTACAATTCCGGAACATATTAAAAACAAGTATAAAATTGTTTGGGAGATACCAATGCGTCATATTATTGACATGTCTGCTGACCGTGGAGCATTTATTTGTCAAAGTCAAAGTCTTAATCTTTGGGTTGAAGATCCAACTTATAATATTTTGACATCTATGCATTTTCATTCTTGGAGCAAGGGATTAAAAACTGGTATTTATTATCTTAGAAGAAAGGCAAAGCATCAGGCTCAGCAATTTACATTAGAACCAGAAAAAATGGAAAATAAAAATGGAGAAACCAATAAAGAAGATGAAATTTGTGAAATGTGTTCAGCATAATAATTTAGCAGTGTTCCTTACAAATTCCAAATGTTTTACGGTGCCAAACAGTAATTCCGTATTCTTTTATACCATTAATATGCTTTTTTGCTCCATACCCTTTATTGCTGTCAATGCTGTATCTTTCAGCTAGTTCAGGATTTTTGTGACAAAGCTCATCAATGTATCTGTCTCTTTCAACTTTTGCCAATATAGATGCAGCTGCAATAGAAGTAAATTTGTTATCTCCACCTTCAATGCACGTAAACGGCAAAGATTCAAACTTTTTTTTTTCGTTGTTGTAATTGGTAATAGGTTTAAAATAATTGCCGTCAATCAACAAATGAATAGTAGTTTCTTCCAGTCCGGTCTTTGCAAAGTAAGCTTTTTTAGTGGACAATATAGCTTTGTGCATTGCTTGTTGCGTAGCTTGTAAAATATTAATTTTATCAATAGTCTCTTCATCCTCAAACGCAACAGACCATGCCAGTGCGTTGGATTTAATATAATCAGCAACTTCTTCAATCTTCTTTTTTGAATGAAACTTTTTACTATCTTTTGTCTTGGAATGATCAAAACTATCATCTTTAGGTAAAATTACTGCCGCTGCATAAACTCTTCCAAAAAGGGGACCCCTTCCTGCCTCATCTACTCCAATTTCAAAAATATTAGAATCTTCGTGTAAATATTTTTGTAAAGGTGATACAATAGTTCTTTTTTTCTTAACAACTTTTACTTTATTGTCGTCTTCTTCTTTGCTCTCTTCTTCTAGTTTGCTCTTTTTTTCAATTGTGTTAGAGTTAGCTTTTTTTGCAAGTTTTTTGGGTTTAATTGGAACTGACACTTCAATTTCATAACCCTCATCGTCGCTATCTTCAATTATATCAGCATATACATAGTCTTTCTTAGACATCTTTGCAAATAATTATTGTAACTATGGAATTATAAAAATCAAATCAATTTAATTTATAAATTTTTTCACTATATAAATTATACAATGATGAACAAAGCATTATTTCTTTTTTTAATATTATTATTTTCTTTAGTTTTATGTTCATTTTTAGGAGGATATTGCGGGAGAGATGGATTTACAACTATTTCAACAAGCACTGATTCTACGAGCAATGGTTCTACAACAACTGATCCCATGTCAACAGACAATTCTGATTCCGGATCCACAAATTACGACAACTATGATCACTATTCTGGGAGCTCTTATCCTGCTATATTCTATGGACCAAATGGAGCAACCGCAAGAGTCATTCAAACAAATGGTAATGATACTATAGTTATAACTCAAAAAAATGGAAATACTGAAATTTTTTACATTAATAATACCAGTGACAGTAGTAGTAGTAACAGTAGCACTAATAGTAGCACTAATAGTAGCACTAATAGTAACAGTAACAGTAATAGTAACACTGCAGATATTACATCAAAAATATTTACAGGACCGAATGGTGGTTCCGGACAAATAATAACAACATCTAGCGGAGCAAAAGTTTTAAAAGTAACATTACCAAATGGTAATTCCTTTGTGTTTACTCCTACTAATAGTTATATAAATGATGGATCTCAATCAAGTGACAATAGCACAAACACAAGTACTGACACAAATGATTATAGCAACGCTTACAAGCAATCATTCTACAATAATCCTACAACTACAAGTGGAGTAAGTGGTGCAGTTGTTACTGGACCTCAAGGAAATACTGCCGCGGTTGTTAGTGGTCCCAATGGAAATGCTTACGCAGCAACAAACTATGATTCCTCCGCATATTACAACTCCCTTCCACCAGGAATTCCAGCAAATCAAATTGCTCCGGGATCAGAGGATTTATATATTTTAAAATCAGAAATTGTCCCCCCTGTTTGTCCCGCTTGTCCTGCGTGCCCCACATGTCCAGCAAATGCTGATGCAAAAAAATGCCAACCTTGTCCTCCATGCGCAAGATGTCCCGAGCCTAGCTTTGAATGTAAAAAAGTTCCCAACTATAGTTCTTTTAACCCAGATCAAATGCCAGTACCAGTAATGAGCAATTTTAGCTCATTTGGTATGTAAAAAATCAATAAACTACAACAATCTATATGTTTGATTTTTATACTTAAGATATAAAAATCAAAGTTAAAAAGAATATAAATGCTATAATAGAGTTATTAAATGAATAAAAATACCAAAGAACATGTTGAACTTGCTATATGCATTTTTGCATGCGCAACACTTTCAAAATACAAAGATCAAATACTTAAAATGAATGAAACCTGGATTAAAGATGCAAAGAACAAAAATGTAAAAATTTTTTATTTTTTGGGGGAAGAACAAACTGATTTGCAAGGACCAGAATATATATATCTTCCAAATATTTTAAATGATTATGAATCTGCTTCTCATAAACAAAATTTAGGTCTAAAATATATTTGTGATAATTATGACGCAGATTTTATATTTTGCTGTGGAACCGATACATTTGTAAATATTCCAAAAATGTTGAAACTAATCAACGAATACAATCCAGAAGAAAAATTGTATATTGGAGGACACGGAGCAGAAGTAAATTTTGTAAAATATTTTCATAGCGGGGGTGCTGGATTTATTTTGTCAAAAGGATCATTATCATGTATGTATTCACATTTTGAAAATATGATGAAAACTTGGAAAAATATATGTGATAACAACAATAGTTCTTATTTATATCCAGCATGTGATGTATGTATAGGATATTATGTTGAGTTATTAGAATTAAAAACAATAATAAATAACGACGGGTTTGTTTCTTGTAATTATAGAGGTTTTTATGATTCAAATAGACAAAGATGTTGTGGAGAAAATATAAAAATAGAAAATATTATTACATGTCATTTTATGTCATTGCAAGATTTTGATTATTTTTATAAAATTTTAAATCAAAATAATTATTTTATAGATTATATTAAACCACAAAATCCAGATATTTTACCAGATTGCACATTAGTTACCGGATGTTTTTGTTTAAATAAAAATAATGATAATCAAACAAGAAGTTTAACAAATATAACTGAATCTATAGAAACCGTTTTAAAAATGCCATGTTATTTTATATTTTTTGGAGATGAAATGACCATACCTTTAATAAAACAAAAACGCAAGGAATTTGGACTACTATCTATTTCAAGATTTTTCCAAATAGATAAAAAAGATCTTTGGTCGTTTCAATACCTAGATAAAGTAAATAAAAATCGTGAAATATCGTGGCCTACAAGAGACGAGCGTACAAACGCAGAATCGCATTTAATAACATGCAATAAATTTGATTTTGTATTACATGCAATTAATGCAAATCCATTCCAAACTTCCAAGTTTGGGTGGATTGATAGTTTTGTGAATGAAAATGGAAGCAAAGTTTGTGAAAACTATGACCATGGAAAATTATTAAAGGCGTTAAGCTATACAAAAACTGACAAATTTCACATCCAAATAATGAATGTAACTGATAAAAAATATAAAAATTCTGAGCATAAAGAAGAATACTATCAACAATATAGATGGGTGGTTTGCGGATGTTTTTTTACATGTGGAATAGAAATAGGTAAACGCGTATTAAACAGATTAAAGGATATATGCGTACAAACTATTGAATTAGGATATGGTCACGGCGAAGAAATGTTTTATTTGGAAGTATTGGATGAATTTTATGATGATATTCATAGAAGCTATGGAGATTACGGTCAAATATTAAATAATTTTGTTGGTCCAACACGAAACATAATGTATATATATCACAATATATTGA